>Ga0163109_10000337_pt1 | contig 38048 bp, 24 predicted proteins | sample CRUFie1St13metaG_FD_108704 | JGI IMG/M metagenome (GOLD analysis project Ga0163109, IMG submission 108704) | Marine microbial communities from the Costa Rica Dome - CRUD Field 142mm St13 metaG | ecosystem: Environmental > Aquatic > Marine > Oceanic > Photic zone | place: Costa Rica: the Eastern...
AAGGCAAAGAAGTTTGCCCTCTATGAAGATACCGACGGTGCCCTCCACATCTTCGAAGCGTACCTGGAGACAATCAAGGAAAATCAAACGGACAAAGACAAAAAGACCGTTGTGCTCTACGCTTCGCACAAGGACGGACAGCACAGCTACATACAGGCTGCGAAAGCCAAAGGCTACAGCGTACTGCTCTTAGATTCTCCGTTGACCAGCCACTTGCTGCAGAAATTGGAACAAGAACACGAAAACACCACTTTCGCACGTGTAGATAGCGATTTGATCGACAACCTCATCAGAAAGGACGAAACTCGTGTGGCCAAGCTCAGCGACAAGCAAAAAGAAGAGCTCAAAACCAGATTAGAAGCTATCGTTCCAAAAGAAAAGTTCACCTTGAAACTCGAGGACATGGACTCTACCGAGGCACCTTTAATTATTACCGTTCCTGAATTCATGCGCCGCATGAAGGAAATGCAAATGACAGGTGGCGGCGGTATGATGGGTATGAACGATTTCCCAGAGATGTACGACCTCGTGGTGAACGCTAATCATAGTCTAGCCTCGAAGATTCTCGATACCGAAGAGGATGGAGCTCGTTCAACAGCCTTTAATCAAGCATTAGATCTCGCTAAGCTTCAACAAAACTTGCTGCACGGTGAAGAGCTTACTGCCTTCATTGCCCGATCCTACGAGATGCTCGGCAACGAATAACTCTGTGAAATAAATTACACATTGTCGTAACAATGTCTAGGGGGCTCCGGCCCCCTTTTTGTATTTTTGGGATTCACATAAAACCATTCGCTTCATGAGCGCGGACGTTCTATCCATTGCTACCGAAAATGCCACATTGTGGACCTCTGATTTATTTGATGCTGAAACTCGTGCTGCTGCACAATCAATGCTGGATGCAGGCGGAGATACCTTGATTGAGCCCTTCTACAAAGATCTAGATTTTGGCACTGGAGGTATGCGCGGCATCATGGGTGTGGGAACCAATAGAATAAACCCATATACACTCGGTCTAGCCACACAAGGTTTAGCGTTTTATGCCCAGAAATCAATAGGCCGCACGGACCTCAAAGCAGCCATTGCTTTCGACAGCCGCAACAACTCCAAGACCTTCGCCCGCAAAGTAGCAGAAGTCCTCAGTGCCAATGGTGTATATACCTACCTTTTCGAGGATTTGCGCCCGACGCCTGAGCTCAGCTTCACCGTACGAGAGCTTGGCTGCGATTTCGGCATCGTTTTAACGGCCTCACACAACCCAAAGGAATACAATGGATACAAGGTATATTGGAACGACGGGGGCCAATTAGTGCCTCCACACGACAAAGGCGTTATTGAGCAGGTGCGTACCACTCGTTTCCAAGATATTCGTTGGGACGCCAATGAAGCCCTAATCGAAACCGTAGGCAGCGAACTCGACGAGAAATACACAGATATGATTGCGGGATTGTCTTTGAGCAACGCCGGCAAAACCGATCTAAACATCGTTTTTACCGCATTGCACGGCACCTCAATCATCAGCGTACCTCCAGCCTTGGCCAAATCAGGTTTCACCAACGTGCAGCTCGTAGAAGCGCAAAGCACTCCAGACGGTAATTTTCCCACGGTTGCCAGCCCTAACCCAGAAGAAAGTGCTGCCCTTGCCATGGCCGTTGCACAAGCCGAAGCTACCGGAGCTGATCTAGTCATCGGTTGTGATCCTGATACTGATCGCGTGGGTATTGCTGCCAACGATGGGACAGGTAAAATGCAACTGCTCAACGGAAACGATACTGCAGCACTCCTCGTCCACTACATCCTCAATGCGTATAAGGAAAACGGCACCCTACCCTCAAACGGTTTTACTGCTGCCACAGTAGTGACCACGGATCTTATTGCGGACATTTCGGCGGCCTATGGCGTGCCTTGTTACCGCTGTTTGACCGGATTCAAGTGGATCGCAGATATCATCAATCACAAGCCAGAGGAACAATTCCTAGTGGGCGGTGAAGAAAGCTACGGCTACCTCATCGGGGATGCCGTTCGCGATAAAGATGCCGTGGCTTCTGCAGTGATGATTGCGGAAATGGCCGCTAATGCCAAGGTACAAGGCCGTACAGTCCTGCAACAGCTAGAAGCCATCCACCGCGAGTTTGGTCAATACCAAGAGCGATTGATTTCTATCACGAAGAAAGGCCGTTCTGGGGCCCAAGAGATTGCGGATATGATGACTGCCCTACGAAATGATCCGCCTAAGACCTTGGCTGGATCGCCAATGGTCATTGCCATCGACCACAGCAATTCAACCCAGACGGATCTGCACACTGGAGCAACATCAAGCACTGCGCTGCCTGACTCAAATGTGCTACAGTTCATCACGGAGGCTGGAGATAAAGTCAGTGCACGCCCTTCGGGAACAGAACCAAAAATTAAGTTCTACTTTAGCGTACGCACCACTACTGGTGATAGCCATGCTGCTACCAAGGCAGAACTTGAAAGAAAGATTGATACCTTTATTGAGGAATTAAACCTCTAATTCAAAAATGAAGAATTTCATCATCATAGGGGCCATTTCGATGGCCCCTTTTTCGTGTGCATTACCTGAAACAGAAATGGCTGAAGAAACAGGACAGGATTTCATTGGATCTATCATCCAGAACGACTCCGCCCTTGTATCGTTTAACGTTCACCTCGAAGAGAAAGTACTGACATTCAATAATGGTGTACAAGAGTCTTTTGAGGTAGTTCTAAATGGAGAAGATACCCTTAGAGGCTCTTTCCCCATATTCGCCTCTGACCTATGGCTTATCCACACAGAGGATGGGTTTGAAGGAGAATACTACCGAACCGACGCGAATAATTATCGACTACCTCTTGAGCTCAAGCCTGGTAACATACAGTACAAGCAAATCTCTTCAAACTTCTCAAGTCAATATGCCATTACCCGCTACCTGGGCGAGGGAACAGAGCAGCCTGCGTTGCTGCAGCTCGATAAAAAAGATGGTGTTCTAATAGGAACTATAGCCACTTCTACCGGAGATAGCAGATTCCTGACTGGGAAGCAACTAGAAAACGCGCAATACCTTCTGCAAGGCTTCGACGGCAGGTTCATATACCGCGTCGAATTTTCTACTGAAGGTGATTCTGTATTCGGTCACGTTTGGGCAGGCATGAGCGGCTACTATTCCTTCTTAGGTGTTGCAGATGATCATGCCACTTTAGAAGATCCAGAAGAAATGTCAACGTTGCGCGAAGATTATACGCACATCGAGTGGCATCTGCCGGGCTTAAATGGAGATACTGTTCACTTTGATAGCCGTACTATCACCAAGCCTACCGTATTGGCCATCCAAGGGTCGTGGTGCCCAAACTGTATGGACGAAGGCCGAGTGTTAGACCAGTACTACCGTGAATTTGAGGGAGCCATTGATGTTTTTGGACTGAGCTACGAATACAGCGGGACGTTGGATAAAGCTACCGCTGCGGTACAGAAAATGGAGCGTGATCTAGGCACTTCCTTCCCAATGGTTATTGCGACCTACAATGCTCAACAAGACCGCAATGCCATATTGCCGTTGGAACAGATTCGCAGCTACCCTACTACCATCATGTTGGATCATCAGGGGAATGTAGTGAAGATCTATAGTGGTTTTTACGGCCCTTCTACCAAGGAATACGAAGCCTACGTCCGAGAAACCCGACAGGAATTGGAAGCATTGGTGGCCAAAGCGAATGGCTAATTACCTTGAACGCATATGGCCGGATTTTAAGGAGCGCGCCCGCTCCAAGCGAAAGGAGAATAAAAAATTCTTCGCCCGCCTGCACGGGCAAGACCCGAAGCGTTTGAACGAGCAATTTCATGCGATGCATGAAGAGGTATTCGCCGAAACGGATTGCTTGACCTGTGCGCGGTGTTGTCGCGCCACTGGACCGCTACTGACCAATCAGGATATTGGGCGGATTTCCAAAAAACAAGGCATGAAACCGGCAGATTTCGAGAAGCAATACCTGCGTGTGGATGAAGATGGGGATTGGGTGATGAAGAGTTTGCCGTGTCCCTTCTTGGAATTGGACACCAACAAATGCACCATCTACGATTACGCACCAAAGGCGTGCCGGCAGTACCCACATACAGATCACCCGAACATGAAGTCGATCTTAGGGTTAACCGAAACCAATGTCAGACACTGTCCTTCGGTATTTGAGATGGTCGAGAGAATGAAGCAACGCGCTCAATTCTAACCATATACAGCCCCTCTTCTAAACCAGAAATGGAATGCCAGAGCGGTCGCGACAACGGTCACCGAGCCAATCACATTGTACCAGAGGTAGCCGAGTGAAATGATATCCGTGGTGTTGAGGTAATGGCAGAAGAACACGACGAATTGGCCCAAAATACCGGCCATCAAAATGGACTTCCCTCCCACTAATTGGAGGAATAAGGCGACTAAGAAGATTCCCAAGATGGTGCCATAGAATAGGCTACCCAGAACATTGACCAATTGAATGAGGTTCTCGTACAGTGGTGCGGCTAGAGCGACACCAATGGCGGCCAGACCCCAAATAAAGGTGAGCAGGCGAATGGTGCGCTTCGGGCGGTGGGACTCCCCTTTAAATACCGTGTAATAATCTACATAGGTGGTGGTGGCAAGGGCGCTGACTTCCCCGGCCGTGCTGGACATGGCGGCGGAAATGATCACCGCCAATAGCAAGCCCACGAGGCCTTTGGGCAAGAAGTTGAGCACGAAGGTGATGAAGACGTAATCCGTGTCTTTGCGCTGGAAATTCGGTACATGTGTTTCTAGGGTGGTGATGTAGGACTTGCGGATTTGGTCGAGGGTTTCCTTGTGGGCATCCACAGCGGCCCAATCTCCGATAAGTAGGGCTTCACGCTTGGCGGCGAAGGAATTTGTATGGAATTTTTCCAGTTCGGCCAATTCCGCTTGCACCTCCACCGGCGCTCGTTTCACTTCGCTTTCATTGAAGAAGATGGGCGGTTGAGTGAATTGGTAAAAGACAAAAAGCAAGACACCTACGCAGAGGATTCCGAATTGCATCGGCACTTTAAACACCCCGTTGAAAAGCAGGCCAAGACGGCTGGTAGAGAGGTTTTCTGCGCCGAGGTAACGCTGGACTTGGCTCTGATCAGTGCCCAAATAACTCAACGAAAGGAACAACCCACCGGCAAGACCCGACCACAGTGTGTAGCGCGTACCCATGTCCATGGAGGTGTTGATGATGTGGAGCTTGCCCATCTGGCCCGCGATGTCGTAGGCTTCCGGCATGCTTACGGGAATCTTATCGACCAACAAACAGGCCGCTATCCCCATCCCACCAAGGATGGTGAGCATTTGCCATTTCTGTGTGACAGCCACCGCTGCTGAGCCTCCACTCACCGTGTAAAAGACCACGATCAGCCCTATGATAATGATCATGAGGTTGAGGGAAAGGCCCAGTGCTGCGCTCAGGACGATGGCCGGCGCGAAGATGGTAATGCCCGCTGCCAAGCCGCGCGAAATCAAGAAAAGAGCAGCAGTAAATAATCGAGTTTGACGGTCGAAACGTTGCTCGAGGAATTGGTACGCAGTGATGGCACTCATCTTTCTGTAGGCAGGCAAAAAGAAAGCGCTGACTAAGATGACCGCAAGGGGAAGACCAAAATAGAACTGGATAAATCCCATATCCTCGGCATAGGCCTGACCGGGCGTGGACAAGAAGGTGATGGCCGAGGCCTGGGTAGCCATGATGCCTAATCCAATGGTCCATAAACTCACATCTTTCGAACCACTAAGCAACTCCCCAGCCGCACGCAACCGAGTTTTATAAACACCGTACCCTACGATAAGGGCCAGCGTCCCTACTAAGACGAACCAATCTAAGGGGTGCATTTACACGTATTGACGCGTGATGAAATAGAACGCCATAATCTCCGCTACCAAAAGCGTGATCACGCCGATGTAGTACTTCTTCCAATTAATGATTGAGGGATTCTTAACGGTCATAATGCAAGATATTTTGTAATAGTCTCAAAGCGCCTGGAACACCCTTCGGTAATTCCCGGAAGAGCGACAGGCCTGTGTAAATTACGGAACCTTTCCCATACGCTGCAACCACTGTCGAGTTTTCATACACGGTCCCGGTAGATTCTGTGATGCTCACGGCGGTGGTATAGGCTTCGTATTCGCTCGGGAAATATAAACCACGCTCCTGCACCCATTGTTCAAAATCAGCTTCACTGAGGACATTGGGTTTTTGAAGGAGGTCCAATTCTTTTAGCGCCACTGGCGCTTCTTCTTCCGTCACACGATCACGCCCCACGGTCAAAGGCACAGGCAATGGCAATGCCATCCCACTTCGGCCCGCCGTAGTGTAGGTCACCACAAAATTTCCGCCATTGGCCACAAAACTTTTAATGCGCTCCTCACTCTCCATCAACCATGCTTCGGTATTAAAAGCACGAATGCCAACCAAAACGACATTCACTTCATCCCAAAGCTCTGGCGTCTCTTCTGTAATTCTAACCACTTCATAGCCGACGCTCTCTAAGGTCTCGTCCATCAAATCTCCTGCCCCTTCAATGTAGCCCACCTTGATGCGCTTTTTATTGAGTTCGAGGACGGTTAAAGTCGCCTGTGCTGGAATATACCTATAATGTGTGCCTATATGAGGGTAGCTGACGGTTTGCTTTTCTTCAATAGACTTTGGAATGGCCATTTTTGGTGTTTCATCATTTGATGACAAGAAAACCAAATACTTCCCATTTTCCATTTTCGCGGGAATTTCCTCAGTGAAATGATTCCATCCAGAATTTAATCTCGCGCTTTTTTCAGTGGCATTGAATGTAATCTGACGATTCTCGTCTTTAATCAGATGATCGTAACCATTGATATGTTTCAATCCCTCAAGAGCAAGGTTTACTGACCAAGTGAACTCACCCCCATCCTTGGAGTAAATGCTATATCCAATGGTTCCTTTCTTGCCAGTATTCCAATAGACGGTTTGGTCAAATTTCGCGTGAGTGACCGGCTCCACCGCAATGGCCTCACGGTATTCCCCTATGGCGCGGTCGCTGAGTTTTGCGATAGGCTTGAGGTAGAGTAAGATGATGGTGGATTCATGTTCTAATCGGACCCTGATGTACTTTGTGATTTTTCCCTCATCGTACAAATCTACCTCGAGCTCCTGCCCTTCACTAGTGAGTACCTGTGCGGGATTCAAACCCATATCCTTATTTGGTGCCTTAACCGAAGCTAGCTTCACTTCCACATCATAATTCAGAGCTTGAAGCACCAAGGTCGCTGGATACGAGGGGCCTTCCGGCATAGGATTAATAGAAGTGAAGACCTCAGCATACACGCCCAAGAGATACAGCATGACCTGTTGCCAGCGCTGGTATTTATCAGATTCTGGGGTGGTTTGCTCCAACAATACTTGGCCCAGCTCTGCCCATTTCGCAATGGCTTGCTTTTGGTCGCCTATTTCTAGGGCAAAAGCTGCATCCTGTGCCAACAAACTTGGCGCATCCGCGCCGCGATCCGGCATGAGGTAAGAGGATAAATCGCCCCCGCCCCACAGCTTCTTGAAGTACTCTTCTCGCGGACCGCGATTGATGGGAACACCAAATCCCTGACACTTGTGCATGGAACGCGCGGCATCGCCGATGGCGCCATATGTATCTCCCAGTAACGGGTCGAATCCACTCATATCTAGGTACACCGCCTCCGGATCGTCTTTCAAGGTAGGATCCCACCAAACGGAGGTGTTCCACCAAACGCCCTGTACAGACCATGCTGCCGTTTCTGTATCGTATTTCTCATCCGCGGCGAGCTCAGCACATTCGATGGCCAGTTCAGCTGAGGCCGTATGATGGCCATGGCCGGCGCGCTCGTCCGGAGGGAATCTAGTGATGATAAAATCTGGCTTGAGCTCTCGGATGGTGCGGACGGTTTGTAGCTGGAGGTCATCATGGTTCCACTTGGTCCATACTTCTTCCACGCTTTTTGAATATCCGAAATCAAGGGCATCTGTAAAACGCTGGTTCCCGCCGTCGATACTGCGTGCCGTACGAAGTTCGTGTTCACGGATCACGCCGAGCTCGGCGCCGAGCTCGGCGCCGATTAAATTCTGCCCGCCCGAACCTCGAGTAAGCGATAAATAGGTCGTTTCCGCATCAAGCGCATTCGACAACCACGCGATCAATCGGGTGTTTTCATCATCTGGATGGGCAGCCAGATATAACACACGTTTGCCAGAGCCAAAGCGCTCCATTTCAGCCATGGCGTGACTTTGATTGAGTGGTTTATATTGCGCTCTAACATGAGTAATGTGGAAAATAAAAATGAGAAGCCCCAACCATTTTAAATGGTAGCGGTTAGATAGTATATTCACGTTCCAATTTTTCATTGTCTATGACTCGATTTTTACCCCTCCTACTTACGATTGTTTGTGTTCAAGCACAAGCCCAATTGGCCCTAAAACTTAAATCTGGAGCCTATCGTATTGAAGAAGAGTCTTTTATAGGTATCCAATCACAGCGCACTACCTATGGAGTTGCGCTATGGAATGGTCCAGTGCTTGCCGAAGATAAAAAAGCCTTGGAGGAATTAGGTGTTGAAGTCATGCAATATTTACCGGAAAATGCATTTGAAATTGTATTGCCGGCTGGAATCAGTGCGGGTGCGTTGAAAAACGCAGGCGTGAGTGCCTTCATGCCCTTTAGCGCGGCCATGAAATTAGACAGACCGTTGGCGAATATGGACATTCCGAGTTGGGCTTGGGTGGGTGATGAGGTTGCCGTCCAATTCGAGGTACGCCAATTCCTGCCAACGGCTAGAGCCTTGTTTAAGGCGCAGGCTCTTGGGAATAATTGGTACTCCCTGGTCATTGATCCTAATGACCTACTGAAATTGGCAGCATACGAACAAATTAGATTCATTCAAGCCATCGAAGAACCAGGAACTCCCGAAAACTTCAATGCACGCGCAGCGGGACGTGTATCTCAAACGCAAGCCTCCCTACCCTACGACGGTACTGGCGTGGTGGTTGGACATGGAGATGATGGAGATATAGGTCCACACGCAGATTTTAAAGGCCGACTCACCTCATTAGCAGGAAACAGCTTAGGAGACCATGGAGATCATGTGGCCGGGACCATTTTAGGTGCCGGGAATATTGATCCAGACGGTGAAGGACTGGCCCCTGGAGCATACAATGTATACTACAGCTACCCTGGTAACTTGAGCAATGTAGATGCGCATTACACAAGCTATGGCGTTCGCGTGACCAATTCGTCCTACTCAAACGGCTGTAACGCTGGATATACGAGCTATGCAGCTCAAGTAGATAAAGACATCATTCAAAATCCAGCCCTATTACACGTCTTTAGCGCAGGGAACAATAACGGTTCAAACTGTGGATATGGCGCAGGCTCACAATGGGGAAATATCACTGGTGGTCATAAGCAAGGAAAAAACGTTATAGCGACCGCAAATATTACCTTCCTTGATGTCATTGCTCCATCCTCTTCACGGGGACCCGCGGCAGACGGTCGTATCAAACCAGATATTGCATCGGTTGGAACGAACGTGTACAGTACCATCGACCCACATACCTACGGCTATAAGACTGGAACTTCTATGGCGGCTCCGGGCGCCGCTGGATTTTTCGCAGTTTTACATAATGCGTATGATGTGATACAAAACGATACAGCAGACGGCGGGTTGTTGAAAGCCATCGGAATGAACACTGCAGATGATTTAGGTAATGTAGGGCCCGATTTTATTTTCGGCTACGGCCGCATCAACGCACGCCGCGCTTTGCGATCCATCACCGACACAAACTTTTTCATAGGGAGTGCCTCCACCAACGATACCTTATCGTACAGCATCAACCTACCCGCAGGAGCCAAAGATTTCCGTGCTATGTTGTACTGGACGGATACAGAGGGTTCCACCTTCGCTTCGAAAGCATTGGTCAATAACCTCGATTTTGAGGTGGTAGATGAAAGTCAAAACAGCACCTTCCAGCCATGGATACTCAATCCAGCACCAAACGGTACAACCTTAAATAATCTAGCCACACGCGGGATGGACACCTTAAACAATGCCGAGCAGGTAACCTTGTCGACACCATCCAATGGTGACTTTACGCTTAAAGTTTACGGAAAGAATGTGCCTTCAGGTCCGCAGAAATTCTACCTAGTTTATGATTACGAGATGAGTACCGTCAGCTTGGATTATCCGCATGCTGGCGCGAGCCTCGAACCGGGAAGTACCACTGTCCGATGGAATGGCCCGACAACTGGGTTGAACTGGGCATACAGTGCGGATTCCATGTCAACATGGTCCTCATTGGGCCTTAGTTCTATTAGCGGGAACAGAGTGGCAAACTGGAGTGTGCCGAACGTGGCGACTAATGATGCCTTTTTACGAGTAATCAATGGTTCTGATACTTCCATCGCAGGTCCGTTTCTGATCCTAGGTCAGCCAAATAACGTACAGCTGGATTGGACTTGTCCGGACAGTGTCAAGATTACGGTAGGGAGCGTAAATGGGGCAAATAGTTATACTGCTTACATCCTTGGTACGAAATACATGGACAGCGTGATGACATCTCCGACAAATTCCATCGTCATTCCATACAAGCCCACGACAGCAACTTGGATTAGTGGGAGTGCCAATCTTGATGGAATCCTTGGCAAACGCGCCTATGCTATTGAATTACCGGCGGGGACGAATTCTTGTCCATTGCCGCGAGATGCTGCTATTAGTGCAATATTAAATCCTACACTTGTTACCAGTTGCCACATCAATTCTGTACCGGTAATCATACAGATCAACAACCCGTCTACCAGTACTTTAGACACCGTAGCCGTGGCTTATAACTTCAACGGCACAACGGTAAGAGATACGCTCTTCGCAAGTATCCCCCCATATAGCGTCACGGCCTTCACCTTCGCCACTCCGTTGGCGTGGTCAGGCACCAGCAATCAAAACATTACAGTGTGGTCGGAGCTTAGTGGAGACCAAAACGGTTTGAACGACACAGTACAAACTAATATTACTTACTTCAACTCCACCCTTTATGCGCTGCCATTTGGGCAAAACATGAACAGCTTTAGTAATTGTAGCAATGCGACTAATTGCGGAGGCACGTCGTGTAATTTAGGAGGGAATTGGATTAACCTTGCCAACGGTAGTGAGGACAATATCGATTGGAGAACTTGGAGCGGCGGTACGCAGAGTTCAGGAACAGGTCCAAGTTCTGATGTAAGCGGCAATGGTAAATATCTTTACCTAGAATCCTCGGGGAATTGTGAATACCAAGAGGCAGTTTTGTTGAGTCCTTGTATCAATCTGAGTACAGCCATCGCACCAGAATTGAGCTTCTCTTACCACATGAATGGTATAAACATTGGGAGCTTGAAAGTCGAGTTATTTAATGGTGACCAATGGCATCTTCTAACCACTGTGAGTGGAAGTCAGGGCAACAGCTGGGTTAATGTAACCGAGGATTTGGTCTCATACGTTGGAGATACCATCATCTTGCGTTTTACCGGAACCACCGGCGACGGATATCAGAGTGACATAGCCATAGATGAAGTCAGCGTAATTGATAATATAGGTATACCCGATGCGGACTTCAGTGCTAGTACCAGGACGCCTTGTTTGAATACTGCGATTATTTTGACGGACGACAGTAAGAAAACACCTACCGCATGGAATTGGTCCATCACTCCTTCTACCCACAGCTTTGTGAATGGAACCAGTTCAACTAGCCAACATCCTGAAGTGAGTTTCAGTGCCTACGGAAGCTACAGTATAACGTTGATTGCAACAAATAATTATGGATCTGATACCATCATTCAATCAAACTACATTTCGGTCAGTGCATTGCCAGGATTGCCCGTGGTAGAAACGTGGACCTTCGCCTCAAACTCAGATTTCACGGTCATCAATCCAGACGGTGGAACGACTTGGGCCGTGGCAGAGGTGGCAGGACCTACGGGTGCCAAATCTGCGGCGATGTACATGGGCTATTACAACTACGGCAGCACAGGTGCTGTGGACTATTTGGAGAGCCCGAAATTTGATGTGAGCGGCTACAGCAATCCTACCTTGATGTTTGATATTAGCTACGCCCCCTATTCGAGCACGTATGCCGATACCTTGGCTGTACTTGTGAGTGCCGATTGTGGAACGACCTTTGACACCCTCTATCTCAAGGGAAACTCAGATCTCGCCACAATAAGTACTAGTAACTCCACCTACGTGCCTTCTGGCAAGGGGGATTGGCGTACGGATACCGTTGCACTGGGCAACCTTGCTTCAGACTTTATACAGTTCCAATTCATGGGTATCTGTGGCTATGGGAACAACCTGTATTTGGACAATGTCCGCGTCATTGATTTGGGCGGGACTCCTTCTACTGCGACCCTACAATTACCTCCGACCATCTGTGAGGATGTACCGTTCAACTTCGAGCTTACCTCGACGGACAGTTCGTTGACGGGTGATTTCACCCTGAACCGTCAGGGCTCATCGCTCACCTCGACCTTCACAGGCCTCGGTGCACACAATACGACCCTGAACATCGCGACAGATTACGATCTAGAGTATACTTACTACAACGCCTACACCTTCGTTGCAGATAGTGCCTTATTGATTCCAGGTCCTAAGCTAGATGCTAAGTTTCGTCTCGCCCTTACCTCTGGAACTACTTATCAATTCACTGATCAGAGCACCCCAGCCCCAACGGCATGGATATGGGAATTTGGCGACGGTACCACCGATACCGCGCAAAACCCCGTACATACCTACGCTACAGGAGGCGCGTCATATACTATTACCTTGACGGTCACGACAGATTGTGGTACGGATCAAACGACCACGACCTACAACAACATTGGATTGGGTGATGTGGAGCAAACGAATTGGACCCTATATCCGAACCCGTCGAATGGATTAATTCAGATCAATATGGGTGAAGTTGAAGGTGCGGTACAGGTCCAATTATTTGACCTCAGCGGGGCTGCCCTATCTCGCAGCACCTATCCAACCATCAATGGTGATCTCATCCTAGATTACCAACAAATGCCGTCCGGTACATATTTGCTCGAGGTTAGCAACAATGGATTGAGCAGTACTCAAAGAATTTCTATCATCCACTAATTACATGAGGGTGCTTGGCTGATCAGCCAAGCACCCACGTATGTGATGGCTCCGTTGTAGAGCAATAATTCGAACCCAATGGTATAGCCCAAGGTGGGCGCCCAAAGGCTCAGCCCGTAAGAGAGCAATGGCGCTGCGATGGCGATAGCCAATACAACCCAGTGTGAGATCGTGCGGTTGGTCGTTAATGCCAGGGCAAACAATCCTAATAATGGCCCATAGGTGTAGCCTGCGGCAGTGAACAAGGTGGAAATGATAGTTTCTTCTTGCAACTGATAAATCCCATACATCACGGCAAGAATCACGGCCATAAAGGCCACATAGACTTGGTTGCGGGTCGTGGTTGAGCCCTTGCCTTCGAGTCCTAAAAAGTCCACACAAAACGCGGTGGTAAGCGAGGCCAGTGCACTATCCGCGCTGGAGAAGGCGGCTGCGAGAAGGCCGAGGAAGAAAACGGCTCCGAGGACCGGAGGCATGGCCGAGCTAGTCGCCACCGCGGCAAACATCTTGTCCCCCGTTTCCGCGACACCTACCATGGCGGCATAATCAGATAAGACCACACCCAAACTCAAAAACAGGGCATTGACAAAAATTAAGGTGATGCCCAGTAGGATCATGTTTTTCTGAGCCCCGCGTAGGGTACGCACGGTAAGATTCTTCTGCATCATATCTTGGTCGAGGCCAGTCATGGCAACGGCAATGGAGGCCCCTCCTAAAACTTGTTTCCACCAGGCACGGGCGGTGCCTTCTTCGACAAAATAGAATTGGTCACTCGAAGAAATGTAAGACCACAATCCCTGGCCTTCACTCAGGACCTCACGTCCTACGAAATACAAGGCCATCCCTGTAGCAGCAAGCATCAATGTGGTTTGCAGCGTATCGGTAATGACGATGGTCGCAATGCCCCCGCTGGCACTATATACTGCAATGAGCGCAAGGACTATCATTGCGGTCACCAAGAATGGGATGTTGAACGCATCGCAGATGGTGATTTGTACAATCATCGTTACGATGTACAGGCGCGCGGAAGCACCAATGATGCGAGAGAGCAGAAAGAATGCGGACCCGGTTTGGTAACTCTCTTTTCCCAATTTGTGTCCCAAATACGAGTAAATGCTGATTACCTTATAGCGGTAATAGACCGGCAGCAGTACGAACGCGATGATGGCATAGCCAATGAGGTAGCCCAGGACCATAAGCATGTAGGTCCAGCCGGAATTCGCGGTCCAGCCTGGGACACTTATGAAGGTGACCCCCGATAAGGAAGCTCCGATCATGCCGAAGCTGACCAAGAGCCAATTCGCATTTCGGTTCGCCGTAAAGAAGGTTTGGTTCGAGCCGGAGCCAGCAGTGAATCGGCCCACAAGGACCAAAACACCGACATATACCAACAAAAGGGTTAAAAAGAGCGTGTAGTTCATGTTCACAAATATGCGCAATCCCTTACTTTTGAAAGCACATGAATTTCTCGTCTCGAAAAATAGAAGCTGCCATAGAGGAAATCAGCCGTCTCCCGGGTATCGGCAAAAAGACTGCCCTTCGTCTAGCCCTACACCTGTTGCGCCGACCGGCCGATCAAACACACCGGTTGGCCGAGCGATTGCTCGATCTTAGAGACAATACCACCTTCTGCTCCACATGTCACACGATCTCCGATACAGAGGAATGTAGTATTTGTGCCTCCCCAAAAAGAGACGAAACTACAGTTTGTGTCGTTGAGGATATACGCGATGTAATGGCCATTGAAAATACAGGCGGCTATCAGGGCCAATACCATGTACTCGGCGGACTGATCTCCCCAATGGACGGTATAGGCCCTGGCGACCTGACCATAGATTCCCTGCTCGAACGCTTGAAATCTGGAGAAGTGAAAGAGCTCATCTTCGCGCTGAACACTACCATGGAAGGCGACACGACAAATTTCTATCTCTACCGAAAGGTCAAAGACCTAGATGTTCGACTCACCACCATTGCCCGAGGCATTGCGGTCGGAGACGAATTAGAATTTGCAGATGAAGTGACCCTAGGTCGAAGCATACAACACCGCATTCCCTACGAACAAAGCCTTCCGAAATAGTGGACCTCAGTATTATCATTATTAATTACAACGTTAAGGCCTTCTTGACTCAATGTTTGGACAGTATTTACCGCAGCCAAACACAATATAGTTATGAGGTCATCATTATCGATAACGCAAGCTCAGATTCCGGCAAGGAAATGATCCTAAGACTGTTCCCCGAAGTTCGTTGGACCGACAATGTACAAAATGTGGGATTTGGCAAGGCCAATAACCAAGGATTTGAACAAGCAAAAGGCGCCTATACCCTCATCCTCAACCCGGATACGGTCCTTCGCGAGGATACGCTGGATGTGTCGCTCAATTATTTGAAGGCGCATCCCGAAGTGGGCGGTTTGGGTATTAAGGGGATTGATGGTTCAGGCCAATTCCTTCCTGAAAGCAAGCGCGGCCTCCCTACCCCGTTGACGGCCTTCTTCAAAATCTCTGGCCTCTCTAGAGTTTTCCCACGTTCACCCTTGTTTTCACGCTACTACTTAGGCCACCTCGATCCCAACAGCAACCACCCCGTAGACATCCTTGTGGGCTGTTATATGATGGTGCCTACGGATCTTTTGCGCCGGGTGGGCGGGTTTGATCCTCAATATTTCATGTATGGGGAAGATATCGACCTGAGCTACGAACTCTTAAAAACCGGGCGTCAAAACTATTACCTCGCCGAGAGCCAAATCATTCATTACAAGGGTGAGAGTACGAAACGAGGCAGCCTGAATTACGTGCGGATGTTCTACCAAGCCATGGTTCTGTTCGCGCGTAAACAATTCAGCGGCGGTGCTGCCTTCGCCTACACCTTACTGATCTACATAGGCATCTACCTCCGTGCCGGCCTCGCCATCCTTGCTAGACTAGGACGAAGCGCAGCGGCCCCATTAATTGATGCTGCCGTACTCGCCATAGTTCTGGAACAATTAAAAAGTTACTGGGAGTCCAACCACAGGTTCATCAACGGCGGTTCCTACCCTGATACCTACACCTACTACGTCCAAGGAAGCTATATACTCATTTGGATTCTAGGCTTGTGGTTCAGCGGCACCTATAGCAAGCATGCACGCGCCGCTGGAGTGGTACGAAGCATGATTGCCGCGACACTCTTGTTGGGATTTGGCTACGGGTTGTTGCACGAAGACCTACGTTTTTCTCGGGCCCTGTTAGTCTTGGGGGCGACCGGTGGAACTGCGGCTGTACTGGCGTGGCGTACACTATTGGAATGGCTGACCAAGCGCGAATTCTTTGCAAAGCCTTTACGTCGCCCTCGCTTATTGTTTGTGGGTGGGGCGCAAAGAAAATTGGACCTAGAACAACTATTGGCAAAGCGAAATATCTCGCCTGCAATTTTCATTCATCACGACGATGAGAAGGCTGCACCCGAGCAGATTATGGGATTGGTCGATTTGTACCAAATCAATGAATGTGTTATCGATAGCGCGGCATTGAGCAATGGCCAATTAATGGAAATCATGGAAACCATAGGCCACAAATGCGCCATCAAAACCTTTCTAGCGCACGGCAATTTTCTAGTTGGCTCCGACAGTAGCCTAACACAAGGCAAAGCCTATGGCGGTTCCGTTTTCCAAACGGCAAACCCAGTCTATGTTCGCCAAAAACGCAGCCTAGATATCCTCCTCCCCCTCCTGATTTTAACAACCTTACCGCTGAGCGCTGCACTCCTTTTTGGGGCAGGCAGAGGCAAATTATGGATTAAGATTTTGGGCCAATTCTTCCCGCTGCTGACCGGCCAACACACGTTAGTGGGATATAGTCACGCAGACGCCCAAGAATTTAACGTCCCTGAGACAGCAGCACCTATTTTTGATATCCGCACTGGAATTCCCAAAAATTTAGATGTTCCACAAAGCACAAAAACTTTAGTTATCAACTATGCAAGAGAAGCTACTGTTGGTGGGGATTGGAAGCAGTTGTGGAAGCTGAGCAAAAAATAATTGGTCGCTGTTTTCGGAAGATTTTGCCGTAAATTCGGGCATTAGAAAAACCCAGATTCAATGGCTCAGTTTGAATTAATCCTTCCCAAAATGGGAGAAAGTGTTGCCGAAGCCACCATTACCAACTGGCTGAAGAACGAAGGAGATACTATCGACGCAGAAGAAAGTGTCGTAGAAGTTGCCACCGACAAGGTGGATAGCGAAGTCCCTTCCCCTGTAAGCGGCACCATTGTAAAAATCCTTGCCCAAGTAAATGATGTAGCCGCCGTCGGCGCTCCTATAGCCATTATTGAAACTGAGGCCACAGGAGATTCGCCTGCGCCAGTCGCTGCACATACAGAAACGACTGCACCGGCACAGCAGGCCGCCGCACAAGAAATCGAAACTTCTATCGCAGCAGCGGCAGCCACCGTGGCACCTGCTGCTAGCAATGCCCTTATCGCCAAAAAATCCAATGGAAGATTCTATTCCCCGTTGGTACGTTCCATGGCAAAAGAAGAGGGCATTTCTCAAGATGAGCTTGATGCTATTACCGGATCAGGTAAAGATGGCCGTTTGACTAAAAAAGATTTGTTAGCCTACCTCGAAAGCGGACGCGCTCAAAGCGCCCCTGCTTCAACTGCCACTCCAGCTCCGTCAGCCCCTACCCAAGCTGCACCTGCCCCTACTTCGACGCCAATGGTCACGCCTACTCCAGGTACTGAGATTATTGAGATGGACCGCATGCGCAAGCTCATTGCTGACCACATGGTAAATTCAGTACACACCTCTCCACACGTTACCAGCTTTGTGGAAGCAGATATGACTCGAGTGGTACAGTGGAGAAATAAAGTGAAGAACACCTTCCAGCAAAAGCACGGTGAGAAAATCACCTTCACGCCTATCATCATGGAGGCTATCGTCAAGGCTATTCAGGACTTCCCAATGATTAATGTGAGCGTGGACGGCTCTAAAATTATTAAGCACGCGGACATTAACGTAGGCATGGCTGCGGCCCTTCCATCTGGTAATTTGATTGTACCTGTGGTGAAGAATGCGAACCAACTTTCTCTACTAGGCTTGACCAAGGCCGTGAATGATTTAGCTAACAGAGCCCGTAACAATGCGCTGAAGCCGGATGAAATATCGGGTGGCACGTATACCTTGACTAATGTAGGTACCTTCGGTAACCTTCTCGGAACTCCTATTATTAATCAGCCTCAGGTTGCCATCATGGCAGCCGGAGCCATTGTTAAAAAACCAGCAGTTATTGAAACGCCTGAAGGTGATATGATCGGTATCCGTCATAAAATGTTTTTAAGTCATAGTTATGACCATCGCGTTGTAGATGGTGCGCTGGGCGGTATGTTCGTAAAACGAGTAGCGGAATACCTCGAAGCTTGGGATTTAAACCGCGAGATCTAGAATTACTTTCTAATATTTGAATTATCTTTAATAGCCGCCCAATTAGGGTGGCTTTTTAATTACACAACACCCAAACCATGGATTTACAGCTGACCCGTCCCATTTGCTTTTTCGACCTAGAAACTACCGGTGTTAATGTTACAAACGACCGCATTATCGAAATTTGCGTGCACAAGGTACAGCCGGACGGCAAAGAAGAAACTCATACCTGGCGTGTAAACCCCACCATCCCCATTCCTGATGGTGCTTCTGCCATTCACGGCATATACGATGCTGACGTCGCAGATAGGCCTACCTTCGCTACTCTCGCCGCTGAAGTCTACAATCTCATTCAAGACAGTGATCTCGCCGGATATAACAGCAACAAATTTGATATACCCCTACTCGCCGAGGAATTCCTGCGCGCCGGTATAGAGTTCGACATGAGTAAACGCCGCGCGATTGATGTCCAAAACATATTCCACCGCATGGAGCAGCGCACCCTAACGGCAGCGTATAAATTCTACTGCGGTAAATCACTAGACGATGCCCATAGCGCTGAAGCAGATGTATTGGCTACCTACGAGGTGCTGAAATCACAGTTAGACCGCTATGAAGAGTTGGAAAACGATATGAGCTTCTTGGCCGAGTTCTCGAACCGTCAAAAGGTGGCAGATTTTGCAGGCTTCATTGCGTACAACGGAAAAGGACAGGAAATCTTCACCTTTGGTAAATACCGTGGACAGACCGTGGAAAGTGTACTACAGGAAAACCCCGGGTATTACGGCTGGATTCAAAACGCAGATTTCCCATTATATACCAAGCAGGTATTGACCAAAATCAGATTAAAATCATTCAATAAAGGCGCATAGGAATTATGAAAATCATTTGCATCGGACGCAACTACGCGAAGCACGCAGAAGAATTGAATAACCCCGTTCCCGAGGAACCAGTGGTATTTCTCAAGCCAGAAACAGCCTTACTATTGAAAAAGCATCCGTTCTTTATTCCTGAACACAGTAATGAAGTTCACCACGAGATAGAATTAGTCATAAAAATCAATCGCCTTGGCAAGCATATTGAGTCAAGATTTGCCCATAAATACTATTCAGAAGTTGGTCTTGGTATTGATTTTACGGCTCGCGATATACAAATTCAGTGTAAGGAGAAAGGATTGCCTTGGGAAAAAGCCAAAGCCTTTGATGGCTCTGCTGCAGTCTCCAAATTTTTCTCTTTGGGATCCTTGGGCAAGGATATTCAAAACATCGACTTCCACCTAGATATCAATGGCCATACGGTCCAGCAAGGCAATACAGGCATGATGCTATTCCCTGTGAATGAGATCATTAGCCATATTTCTAAGTACTTTACCTTGAAAACTGGAGACCTGATTTTTACCGGTACACCTGCAGGTGTTGGCCCTGTAAAACGTAACGATTTACTAGAACTTTATTTGGAAGGAAAGCGTATCTTTTATTTCAACGTAAAATAATTCACTCCTCGAACCCTTTGGTTAACGCATTTAATTGCACTTTTCTCCCGTCTGAGGTCGGGCGCATCCCCATTTTTATATATTTGTAACTACCCATATTGTACGTTAACACAAACGCATAAAGAATGAAGAAAAGCTTACTAGCTGTACTTTTTATCGCCCTTGCTACCCCAGCAGTTTATGGGCAGTTCGCACCACCAATCGATACGATTTTCACAGAAAATTTTGACGGCACCCTTGGTCCCGACTCAATCGCCGCGAACTACAATACAGATTCCACAAATGCTACTAGATCTTGGAACGACACTGCCTATCTCAAAACGACTGGCGGCATGTCATTCCATACGCAGATATATTCTAGTGATTCCATCATTTTCGAAACAGATGCATTCTCGACAATCACGTACACTAACGTGCGATTCACTTTCGACCAAATTTGTAAGATTCGATATATACAGAAGGCGTACATACAAATGTCAAAGGACAATGGACAAACTTGGGTAAACCTGACTGGATCACATTATAAAGGAGAAAGTCCTCAATTTAACAACCAAGGATGGTTCAATGAACTCTCTTACCCGGCGCCATCGCTTGTTCCATATTGGCAAGGGCCAACCATTGGTAACTCAAATACCGGTTCGACACCAACATCAAGTTGGTGGGCTCGAGAAACTTTTTCGCTTGGAAATTATTTGGGTACCTACGACAGTACTAATTCTCAATATGGTTATGCGAATTGTAAGATTCGATTTATAATGACCAACAAAACAGGTACTCCTTCACCAGCTTCTTTGGCAGGATGGTTTGTCGATAATTTGATGGTGGAAGGCGCACCATGTGAATTGGAACCTCCATCGCTCGACTGGATTAATGTAAGTATACAAGCTAAGCCAAACGGTGCGCGCTACATGCCTTCTCAGGATGTACGTGTCAAAGGTAAAGACAATGTAGGAGTTGATAGCGTTCGTATTTACTTCCGTCGGTATGATTATAGTGGCGGTTCCTGGGGTACTTGGACAGATTCCTTGATGACTTCTTCTTTTTCGGCGAGTTGTCCTGACTCTTCTCAGTATACTTACACTTTCAATAACATCGATGTTAGTGATACCATAGAGTGGTACGTACGCATCTTTGACTGTGCATGTCCTAACGTGGTGCGTGACCCATTAGAAACAGCTACGAATACAACTTACAAGTTCTGGCGTGATGCCGCTCTTCCTCCTATTTGTGGAACTACGACCGGTACTTCATTCCCCTATTCAACATTATTGCCGTTAGAAGAAGATTTTGAAGACTCACAATATTGGGTAGCAGGTACTGGTACAGGCGCTACTGGGGTAACCCACAGAGGAAATTTCCCGGATCAAAACCCTCCCTATGGTAAAAACTGGAAAGTTGTTCCTAATGAGAATACTGTAGGTTTTGCATGGGCTATTCGCACAGGAGCAACCTCAACAAATCTTACAGGTCCTGATGGCGATGCCTCTGCCAACGGTAATGGAAGATATATTTACACAGAAGCCGAACAAGGATCTTCCAACGACAAAGCACATATAGTAACCCCTTGTCTTGATTTAAGAAATTACAATTGTGCCATTTTAGAATTTGATTACCACATGTATGGTGCGCACATAGATTTCTTAGCCATTACTGCAGATACTGGTTTCAACTCTTCGGCATATACTGGTCTTGTCCGTATTGACGGTCAGCAACAATCTAAATCCACGGATCCATACAAATCTTACACCGTGGCATTGAACGATATTACTGGCGATTACGTCCGACTAAGATTCTCTGTAAATCGAGGTAATGCTTTGAAGGGTGATGTAGCCGTTGATAATATTCGCGTTTACGAGCCTGAGCCTTATGATGTTGCCCTTCGTGATGTATTTAATCCCGAAAATGGATATTGTTCATATAGTAATAATGAACTAATTGATTTATGGGTTCAGAACAATGGTTGTAATTCACTGGATAGTGTTCCGATTACTTGGGATTACGATTATACTAATGCGTCGGGAACGACTACGAATGTTACTCATACAGAGTATATCACTCAAAAAACACTTGAGACCGGCGATTCTACCCTATTTTCTTTCGCTACAGGTCCTGACCTGAGCGGCTATGGTATCTATGATATTTGGGTATATACAGCACAACCTGGTGATTCAACGAATACCAATGACACGATCGGACCAATTCGCATCGTACATGAAGAACCATACACTACTTTCCCGTATGTTCTGGATTTCGACGGTGCAGGAACGACTGCAGGTGCAAATACTGCGGCCAACCCTGGGACTTTCCCAAATACAGTTTTTAACCCAATACCAGCAAGCAACTCTGGTGATTACGCCTTCATGGTGGGTACTAAGTTTACTCCTACAGTTGGTTCAGGCCCTATTCGCGACGTCAGCGGCCAAGGCAACTACATCGTCACAGAAGGAGATTATGGTATAAGTCCGGCGTCTGCCACGTTAGTCTCGCGATGTTTAGATTTAACCGGTATGACTAAGCCGGTACTCCAATTCCGTCATCACATGTATGGTTCTGATATAGGTGCAATTCGAGTACAGTGGATTAAGGATGGGGAAAATTCCTGGAAGAATCCTATGACACCTTATACGACCACCTTAACAGACGAAAAAGACGGTTGGTCGTTCTACGAGGTGGATTTGAGCAGCGGTGGTGATTTGGTAAAACTTCGATTTATCGCTCAAAAATCCGGATTCGGTGTAGCTGCGGATATCGCCTTCGACGATATCGTCATCTACGACAAGGCCAATACTGATGTAGGGATGATAAATATTGAGAATCCTGGGAATCGAATAAACCTTGTTGGTGGCCCAGCTCAATTGAAAGCTGAATTCAAGATTCGCAACTTTGGTAAAAATGCACAATCAAATATTCCGATTTACTACACAATAACACCGACCTGCGGTGTTAATGCTGGAGTGAGTACAACCTACAACTTCACCTACTCTTCTTCTGTAGCTGCGGGGCAAATGGCAACTTGTACCGATAATACCAACACAGTAGCATGGCCAACAGGAACCTTTGAAGTTTATGCTTGGACTGATAAGAGCGGTGATAACAGTACTTGGAACGATAGTATTTATACGAAATCATCAGGATGGCCTGAACTCTACATTCAAACAGGATTTATTGAAGACTTTGAATCCTGCAATGTTGGAGACTCCTCCGGTTTCTTCGTTGCTGGTGACTTGAATTTATGGGAGATAGATGCAATAAATGCATTGAATGGCAACAATGGATTCGCCTCTCGTCCAAACCAAAATATGCTCGGTAATTTAGATGAGTTCTTATACTTCCCCCGCTTCATAGGTTTTGACACCATTGCAGGTGCGGAATTGAAATTAACTCACGACATAGATCTAGGAACCGGCGATCAAGCCGTTATTGAGTGGCAAGGCGGTGGTACATGGAACAACCTAGGGTTCTGGGATCCGCAAAATGTGGTAGGTACAAACTGGTACAACACCGGAACTGCTGGTCTAGGCGATGCCTGGGTGGGTAATATCGGTACACAAAATTCTGTATGGCCACTAGCTGGTTGGAACTTCTCTCAAGCACCATTGATTTTAAGAGCCCGCTTGAAGTCGGCTTCTGGGAACAAAGATGGTTGGAACATTGATAAAGTAGAGGTATATATTCCTCCACAAAACAGTGCTGCACCTATCGAAGTTACTACTGTAGAGTACTTGCCTGTTCCAGACCAAAACAACCATTTGAAAGTTCAAATCAAGAACACAGGTGCTAAGATTTTGGATAGTTGTTTAGTTCAGTTCTCAACTGATGGTGGAACTACTTGGTCAAACAATGAGAAAGTGGTATTCTCTCCACCGCTAATCCCGCGAAAGGCTGCTTTGTATGAGTTTGATCAAGATTGGATTAACCCAACAAGCGGCGTTCATAATGTTTGTGTTCGAACTTCACGACCAGATAATAAGCCCGATGCCGATCCTTCAGATGATCAAATCTGTGCCGATATTACGGTGCTAGATAAGATTATTATGTCGGTAGATAGTAGCTACTGTAATGACTTTGAAGACCCTACACTCGCCCCATGGTTGGCACTCAACCCCTTTTTTAAAGATGGTTTGACTTCATGGGAGGAAGGTACGCCAGCAATGGCTCCTTTAGTAGGTGCGTTCTCGGGAAACAATGCTTGGATGACGGATTTAGATTCCAACTACAAAAAGCGTGATTCCTCTGCCCTTTACACTCCAGTCTTCGCATTGGATTCAGGACAGACATATACTTATGAGTTCATGCATTCCTTCTCAACGGAAATCTATCACGACGGAGGTACCGTGGATGTCACTTTTGACGGTGGTATTTCTTGGCATACTGTTGGGACAAACCTTTTTGGTGCAACATGGTTTAACACTAGCTTCGTAACTGCGTTAGATATCTATAAACCTGGATGGACCGGTTTGAGTAATGGATGGCAACAAGCCAAGATTAATGTACAAGTGGATACTACACGCAATGCTATCTTCAGGTTTAGATTTGGTTCTGATGAAACCATCAATAAAGCAGGATGGGCCATTGATGACTTCTGTTTCTTCAAGACCGACGAAACTGATAAGATTTACGTCGTAGGACAAGAAGAGCTAGAATCACACATAGGAGTAGGAAACATTCATCCTAACCCAACTACCGGCTATGCACAGTTGCCAGTGAGCTTCCAAAGCCCTGCGGACATAACCATTACTGTTCGCAATACACAAGGTCAGCTTATTGAAACGCGTACCGTCCATGGCAATGAGGGTATTCAAACCTTCACGCTGGATACGCAAAGCTGGGCAAGCGGTATGTACCTTGTAGAAACGGTTACTCCTCTGGGCACAGATGTACAGCGCTTGATCGTCGAGTAAGATATCAAAACATAGATTTTTTTCACCCTCGTAGCGTTTTCGAACCTACGGGGGTGTTTTTTTAGACCAATTCCGCGGTAAAATTGGCAGAAAAAAACTCATCAGATGCGTCAAAATTTCCACTAATACTCTGACTTTCAGTCAAGTTGTCCCATTTTCTATGGTCCATTTTCGTTGGCACATACTTTGACCGAAAAACACTGAAACCCAAACCCTATTATTATGAATATAGAAAAATTCACAACCAAGAGTCAGAGTATTATTGCAAAAGCGCAATTCTTAGCCACTGACAAACAACATATACAGGTGGAATCCCTTCACCTATTTTTGGCTTTACACAAAGAAGACCAAAGCGTGCTCCCCTTTGTGGCGCAGCAGGGCGAGATACAATTGGAAAGATTACATACTGCTCTCGAAGCCGCCTATCAAGGCCTTCCCACCTCTACTAGCGACGCAGAAACCTACATGGGAAGAGATGCTGCATTCGTACTTCAAAAGGCCGTTCAAAAGGCCGAGGGCATGAAGGATGAATTTGTCGCCACCGAACACCTACTGCTCGCCTTACTGGAAAGTAAGGGCGCCGTCGGTAAAATGTTGAATGACGCTGGGTTCACAACGAAACTCGTTGAAAGTGCGATCGACAGCTTGCGCAAAGGGCGTCATGCCAGCAGCTCAGGAGTCGAGAACACCTATAATAGCTTAGATAAATATGCCAAGAACCTCAATAAGATGGCCGAGGAAGGGAAATTGGATCCCGTTATTGGTCGTAGTGATGAGATTCGACGTGTACTTCAAATCCTTTCTCGCCGCACTAAGAACAACCCTATCCTGGTTGGAGAGCCGGGAGTAGGAAAAACAGCCATCGCCGAAGGACTAGCCCAACGAATTCTCAGTGGCGATGCACCTGAAAACCTCAAAGACAAAACCGTATACAGCCTAGATATGGGTGCCCTAATTGCTGGGGCGAAATACAAGGGGGAATTTGAGGAGCGCTTGAAAGCCGTCGTCAAAGAAGTCACCAGCAGCGATGGCAATATCTTACTGTTCATCGACGAGATACACACCTTGGTTGGTGCGGGCAAGAGCGAAGGCGCGATGGATGCAGCCAACATCCTCAAGCCGGCATTAGCCCGTGGCGAGCTTAGAGCCATTGGTGCCACTACCCTAGACGAATTCCAGAAGTATTTTGAAAAGGATAAAGCCTTGGAGCGACGCTTCCAAAAGGTCATGGTGGAAGAGCCGGATCAGGAAAGCAGTATCAGTATCTTGCGCGGGATCAAAGAAAAATACGAAACCCACCACAAAGTCCGCATAAAGGATGAGGCAGTCATTAGCGCAGTAGAATTAAGCTCTCGTTATATTAGCGATAGATTCTTACCAGATAAGGCCATCGACTTGATGGACGAGGCGGCTTCAAAGATTCGGATGGAGATCAACTCTAAGCCAGAGGAATTGGATATTCTAGACCGTAAAATCCTTCAGCTTGAAATCGAGCAGGAAGGCATCAAGCGGGAGGACGATAAAAAGAAATTGGCCGTTATTAAATCTGAGCTGAGCGAACTCTATGAAGAACGCGATGCCCTCAGTGCCGTTTGGAAACGCGAGAAAAATAGTGCAGAGCGCATTCAGGAGATCAAAGAACGCTTGGAACAGTTTAAGCTTGAAGCCGAGCGTGAGGAGCGCGCCGGCAACTATGGCCGGGTAGCTGAAATCCGCTATGGATTGATGCAAGAAGCCGAAAAAGAACTGAATCAGGCGGAGGCTGATCTCGAAAACAGCGAACGCACCATGATTAAAGAAGAGGTCACGGCGGAAGATATTGCGGAAGTCGTGAGCCGCTGGACAGGTATTCCCGTTCAGAAGATGTTGGAAAGCGAACGCATGAAGCTGCTGCGTATGGAAGAAGAGCTCCACAAACGCGTGGTTGGGCAGGAAGCTGCCATTGGCGCCGTGAGCGACGCGATACGCCGTTCTAGAGCCGGTTTGGGCGATCCTAATAAGCCTATTGGGAGCTTCCTATTTCTTGGGACGACCGGGGTGGGAAAAACCGAGTTGGCCAAGGCCCTCGCAGCCTACCTCTTCAATGACGAGCAGGCGATGACACGCATTGACATGAGTGAATACCAAGAGAAGCATAGCGTAAGCAGATTGGTGGGCGCGCCTCCGGGATATGTTGGATACGATGAAGGGGGCCAATTAACTGAGGCCGTCCGTCGCATGCCCTACAGCGTTGTTCTCTTGGATGAGATTGAAAAGGCCCACCCAGACACATTCAACATTCTCTTGCAGGTGCTCGATGATGGTCGCTTGACAGATAATAAAGGCCGTACGGTGAATTTCAAAAACACCCTAGTGATCATGACGAGCAACATTGGCTCTCACTTGATCAATGAAGCCATCGATCAATACGATAGTGCGGAATACAGCACCTTGATGAACAGATTAAAACCTGAGCTTATTGGACTCCTACAAAAAATAGTACGTCCAGAATTCATCAACCGCATTGATGAGATCAGCATATTCAGCCCACTAGACAAAAGTGAGATGAGTAAGATTGTGGGCTTACAATTAAAGGTGGTGAAACGACGCCTGAACGAGCAAAACATCACCTTAGAGGCCAGTCCAGAAGCTATTGCCCACCTCAGCGAAGCCGGCTGGGATCCACAATATGGTGCACGACCGGTGAAACGTGCGATCCAAAATGAAGTGCTCAATGCATTGAGCAAGGAAATCATTGCAGGCAAGGTACATGCCGACGATGTGATTCTGTTGGATGCCTTTGAAGGGGAGCTGGTCTTCAGAAACGTGGACCTGCCCATCTCATAAAAGCGGACGACCCAAAATCAAAAAACCGCGGCCGATGGCCGCGGTTTTCTTATCGATAAATTTTCTGTGAATTCAGATACTGGGTCCAGCGGCGCTGGTTCACTAAATGGCCCGCATAATTACGCGCAAAAGCATGATAACCTGGATTATCAGGATTCGCACACATGAAGATGTAATCGTGCTTAGGAGCCTCCAATACAGACAATAGTGCGGCTTTTTCTGGAACACAAATAGGACCCGGTGGCAATCCTTTGATCACATAAGTATTATAGGGATGCTCCAAGTTCAGATCCCGCGTCAATACCCGGCGTACGGGCTGCTCAGGATTCAAATCATTCAAGGCATAAATGACCGTAGGATCCGCTTGGAGTTTCATTCCTTTTTGCAATCTATTCAGATACAATCGTGCAACTAATGGACGGTCTGTCGCCTTTGAGCTTTCTTTCATAACTATACTGGCCAATGTACTAATCTCACCTGGTGTCATTTTCAGTACCTCGGCCTGCTTTAATCGAGCTGGTGTCCAAAAAGCGACAGTATTTTGATAAAGTTTGTTTACGATTGCCTTTGCAGAGGCATTCCAATACACCTCATAGGTATCGGGAAGAAACGCCCCCATTGCAAAAGGTCCCTCCCATCCATCCATGGGTGCATTCAATGCCTTGTGCAGGTTGGCGCTATCAACGAGCAACTGCTTGCCCAATTTCCCCGCGAGGTCCGCCAAATTATCGGCACTATTAAAGGTGATTCGAATAGGTTCCTGCAACCCCGCCTTCAAGGCATTGATGAAGCTATTGTTACTCATGCCTTGATCGATCACATAGTGGCCAGATTTAACCTTTGTCAACCCCTTGTTTTTTGCGAGCAATAAAAAGCCTTGTGGGTTTAGCAATACCTCATCCTCCAGCAATTGCGCGTACAGCTGCTCGGCAGTGGCACCTTCCTTCACATACAGCTTATAAGGCAATTTCGCCTCGTTCACATTAGGCTCAAAGACCACATTGTATCCGGTGTAGGCAATATAGATCATCACGGACGGCACCAAAATACCGAACAAGAGGACTAGGGATTTTCTCATAGGATAATCTTTTGGAAGATTTTGGCATCAACATATTCGCCTTCCCACCAGATCCAATGCATCAACACTCCTACTTCACGGAAGCCACCCGATTCAAACAATCGCAAGCTTGGCTCATTGTTCATGGGCACGTGGGCGTATAAATTCTCCACATGTAAAGTGTTATATGCATAATGCTCCATGGTTTCTAAGGCTAATTTCGACCAGCCCTTCCCACGATGTTTTTTTTCAATCATAATACCCACACCCGCTCTTTTGGTAAAAGGATCGTAATCGAACAAGTCAACCGCTCCCACCGGATCCCCATCCACATCCAAAATTAAACGCAGTTGACCGTGTGCTACCAAATTTTCGTGACGCGTTAAATATTGTCTTAGATTAAGCATAGAGTACGGCTCTTTGGCAGCGCTGACGTACCAAATTGAGGCATCATTCTCAATATGCATGAGCCACTTCAAATCTGACTCTTCTGGGGCGCGTAACACGCCTATGTCTTTGACAGGTATCATAATATTATACTTCTATGGTTCCTTCGAATACCTTCACCGCAGGCCCCTTCAATACCACATCGGTAAAGGGTCCTGAGCCTTTGAAGTCTACCTCTAGAACTCCGCCTTGGGCATAGAGTTTCACGGGTACGGCGGATACCCATCCCTTCGTCACAGCGACCATCGCCGCACCAATCGCCCCAGTACCGCATGCGAGGGTTTCCCCTTCTACGCCACGCTCGTAGGTCCGGATGGACAATTCGTCGTTACAAGCTTGGATAAAATTGATATTACATCCTTCAGCGCCATAACGGTTTCGAAGTTCGCGGGCCACCGAAACAAAATCGGGTCCAGCCATACGGTTTTCAACATGATGTGGAGAACCTGTATTTATGAACAAGCCTCCATGGTGCTCTTCAACGGCAGATGCATCCACCATTCCAAGGGCGACCTGATCCCCATGAAAAGTGGCCCAATGCGGTCCATCGATTGCCGTGAAGGTGGCTTTATCCTCGATAAGACCGAGGTCCTTAGCGAACCTGGCGATACAACGCCCTCCGTTGCCACACATCGTGCTTTCGTTTCCGTCGGCATTGTAATAGACCATGTAAAAGTCATCCCCTTCACTGCGCGGCTTTTCCAATAATATCAGGCCGTCCGCCCCTATGCCATAGTGGCGGTGGCAGAGTTCGGCGATGCGCGTAGAGGATAATTGGACCCTGCTCAACCTGTTGTCGAAGAGAATAAAATCATTACCGGCGCCGTGGTATTTATAAAAGGTATGGGCCATTACTCCAAGGGATGTTAAAAGGCGTTAAAGTTATGCACTTGAGCGGGTACGCTGCGTTGATTTGATGAACAATCTGAAGATACAATAAGGAACCTTCATCAAAAAATTGCAGGCTATGAAAGTCAAAACGAAAACTCTAGGTCTTTTATTTTTCACAGCCCTTGGCGGTGCAGCCATCGCGTTGAGCGGTGTGCATCTGATGGGCTACTCCGGTAAAACGGTGATTATCCAAGAACAAGTGGACCCTCCGGCTCAGCGGACAAACCTGAGTAAGGCCGCGGCAGCCATGCCTTCAGATTTTGTTGGTGCGGCAGAGCGAACGGTGGAAGCTGTGGTGCATGTCAAAACTACGGCAGACCGCGTACAGAATTACTACAACCCCTTCAACGATCTGTTTTTCGGGCGCCCCTCCAACCCACAGCGCTATGAAGTACAGGGCAGCGGATCGGGCGTGATTCTATCGGAGGACGGATATATTGTCACAAATAACCACGTAATCGACGGGGCGAAGGACATCGCCATTACCTTGGCCAATAACGATGAATACAAGGCGACGTTGGTCGGTACGGATCCCACGACGGATATTGCACTATTAAAGATTGAGGCAAGGGAATTGGACTATGTACAAGTGGCCAATTCCGATAATGTCCGCCTCGGCCAATGGGTCCTGGCGGTGGGCAATCCGTTCAACCTTACCAGCACCGTGACCGCGGGCATCATTAGTGCCAAAGGCCGCGACATCAACATCATTGACGAGCAGAGCGCCATTGAGAGCTTCTTGCAAACGGATGCCGCAGTGAACCCCGGCAACTCAGGCGGGGCCTTGGTGAATACGGCAGGGGAATTGGTCGGTATAAATACTGCCATCTCTTCTCGCAGCGGTTCGTTCGAGGGCTACAGCTTCGCCGTGCCATCCAACCTCATGCTCAAGGTGGTCAAGGACCTAAAAGATTTTGGCCGAGTGCAGCGTGCCTTTATTGGGATCAACTACAATGAAGTGACCCCCGCACTTGCCGCGGAACTCGACCTCAACGTAAATTCAGGGGTATATGTCGCGAACATTATCGCGAGCGGTGCTGCCGACGACGCGGGCCTAAAACTGGGCGATGTAATCATCAATGTTGCAGGCAAGGAAGTGCGCAGTGGGGCCGATTTAACCGAAGCCCTCGGCCAACACCGTCCGGGTGAACGACTCGATATAGTAGTGAACCGCAACGGTCAGAATAAGAAGTTTGAGTTAGTGCTCAAGAATAAATTGGGCACTACAGAAATGCTGACCAAGGAAGAAGAGCTCTTGAGAAGCTTTGGTGCAGAACTGGAAAACCTCAGCACCAACGACAAACGCAGGTTAGGCATCCGCAATGGCATCCGCGTTTCTGAAATCTTGGGCGGTCGCTTCGAAAAGGCCGGGATTCCGGAAGGATTCATCATCATCAAACTCAACAACATCTACATCGACGAGGTGGAGAAATTTGAAAACCTCGCACGTCAATTCAATCCTGGGGACGGTGTCCTCATCCAAGGATATGAGCCGAATGGCAAGGCGAATTACTATGCCTTTGAGTGGTAAGCGCTTGAGCAAGATGTTATTTTTGATACGAGCGGGCCTGCGGCCTGCTCGTATTTTTTTCGCCGTCCGGCGGCCGCTAAGTGTAAAAATTACACACCCAAAAAAGAGTTTAATCCACTGTTTTAGAGGATTTTAAAAGTTTCTTTTTGGATAGGCGTTGGTGAAATTGGTCCCTAACTTTGCAGGTAAGAACCACCAACATTTCACCTACTATGATTGCTCAAAATGAGTACTCTCAAAAAGTCGGGCTTCGCATCGAAAACGAGCGACTCGCCGTGGACATAAGTGCTTGTGTACACGAATTATTTTACAACCGCGGCGTGGAGATTGTCCTTTTTCGCAACCAATTGCGCGACAAAAGCTCTAGCCAAATCCTAGAACTTCACCAGTATGCCAATGATTTTGTGGGCAAGGCCATTCCTGTGGACCGCACCCTCGAAATGCTCAAGGCATTGAAGCGCACGGGGATCGAGCATGCCAAAATAGATATCGGCAAACTCACCCACCAGTGGACGCAGACGGACGATACTGCAGAAGCCTTCATCATCAACACCCTCGGCCACTTGTTCCGTACCCCCAGCCTTGAACCACGCGATGTGGTGTTGTTTGGCTTTGGCCGTATTGGTCGACTCTTAGCACGCGAACTCATTGTTCAGGAAGGCAGCGGAAACCAGCTGCGCCTTCGTGCCGTTGCATTGCGCAGCATTGATGCTGCCAGCTTACACAAACGTGCCTCACTGTTTAAAATTGATTCCGTACACGGAGATTTCCCAGGAACCGTACTGGTGGATGAGGAGCGCATGGCCCTTGTTATTAACGGGCGTCTTATCTACTTCATCCCTACCCCGAACCCTGCGGAGGCAGATTACGAAGCCTATGGCATCAAGAACGCCCTGCTGATTGACAACTCTGGGGCCTTCAGAGATGATGCAGCCTTAAGCAAGCACTTGACGGCAAAAGGAGTGGACAAGGTCTTGTTGACCGCACCAGGGAAAGGCATTCCAAATGTGGTGCACGGCGTGAATCAAATAGACGTGAGCAAAAAAGACCGCATCATTTCTGCGGCCAGTTGTACTACAAATGCCATATCGCCTGTGCTCAAGGTAATGAACGACCACTTTGGCATCACCAAGGGACATTTGGAAACCATCCATGCCTACACCAACGATCAGAACTTAGTCGATAACATGCACAAGAAGTACCGTCGCGGTCGTGCGGCTGCCATGAACATGGTCATCACCGAAACGGGGGCTGGCCAGGCCGTGGACAAATGTATTCCAGGCTTGGGCGCTAAGTTAACTTCATCCGCTATCCGTGTCCCAGTTCCAAACGGCTCCTTGGCCATTTTGAATTTGCAATTAGAAAAGCAAACGAATCTCGAGGAACTATTGAGCACCTTCAAGCAGGCAGCATTGGAAGGGCCACTGGTAGAACAGATCCACTACAATACTTCCAATGAACTCGTATCGAGCGATATCGTTGGAAATGCCGCACCCAGTATTTTCGATGTGCACGCCACCCAGGTAACATCGGATGGAATGACGGCCATCTTATACATCTGGTACGACAATGAATACGGATACAGTCGCCAAGTCTTGCGACTGGCCAAACACTTCACAGGCGTGCGGCGCCCGGCATATTATTAAAAAAGGGGCTCAGGCCCCGTTTTTTATTCGTTGATGATTAGTTGCAGCAAACCAGCATTTGAGTTGATGCTTTCTTCAAGACTGATCATACTCTCGGTGTTCTCCACACCTTCAATGTCGTTGATGCGAAAGATTACGTCCTTGGCATGAGAGGCGTCGCGGCAACGAATCTTACAGAAGATCCCATATTTACCGGTAGCCAAATGTGCAACGGTTACCTCAGGCACCTCTCGTAAAAGTTCAATGATATCTGGAGAGGATAGTGAACGCTTGGTATATATACCTACGTAGGCAATAAATCCAAATCCAAGTGTTTCGTAATCTACACTTATCGAAGTGCTCTTGATAACACCCAATGATTCCATTTTTTTTACGCGTACGTGAATAGTTCCGGGGCTAACTAATAAGTCCTTGGCAATTTCGGTAAATGGCTTTCTAGCATCCTTAACCAAGTACTCTAGAATTTGCTTGTCGAGTTTATCGATTTTCATAAGTGTGAGTTAACGTTGGTAAAAGTAAGGAATAAGCATTTTGCAGTATTCACAATATAAAACGCTAATTATTGCACAAAATTAGGTACAATTTTATTTCTCATTCAAAAAACACATCGTATTATTGTCCTCAATTCAATAATTAAGGGTAATCCTTAATTAGAAATCAAAACAGCACATTTATGACTGATGCACATAATACATTAACCGCCAACACACCTTTGTACACGATCAACAATCCTGAGAGCGTCATCGAGGTATACTTGGATTTGGATAACGATGTAGTTCGTGAGTTGAAGTGTTTGAATTATAATAGATGTAAGGAATATTCTTACCCTATTAATGAGTATTTAGATCGATACAGCCACCACCCTGCTGGCGAAGCCATCAAAGCAGCGTTGGAAGCTGTTCACGCATAAACAATCTTTCCGTTCACTCTGTTTGTATTTGGGTTAAGGTAGCGCTGGGGAAAGCAGCGCTACTTTTTTTTGCGCCAAAAAACGCCCCGAAGGGCGTCTATTATTTCTTCACGAACGGCAGCTTTACTACTTGTGCCTTGATAAGCTTCTCTCGAATTACTACGGCGATTTCACTACCTTCTGCAGCGAGTGCTGCGGGTACATATCCCATCCCGATATTTTTACCTGTTGTTGGACTGTTAGTACCTGAGGTCACACGACCAATCACATTACCGTCTTGATCAGCAATATCATAACCGTGTCTCGGAATTCCTCGGTCAATCATTTCAAAACCGACTAGTTTCTTGGTGACTCCAGCCTTTTTCTGGACCGCGAATATTTCAGAAGAAACAAAGTCCTTGACGAATTTGGTAATCCATCCCAATCCTGCTTCCAATGGGCTCGTTGTATCGTCTATATCGTTGCCGTACAAACACATTCCCATCTCCAAACGCAAGGTATCACGAGCTCCTAGACCCACCGGCAATAGGCCATGAGGTTCACCAGCCGCTAACACTTTATCCCAGAGTTTCTTGGCATCCTCATTATACACGTACAGTTCAAAACCACCTGCACCTGTATACCCAGTAGCGGAAATGATGACATCTGTGACACCAGCTATCTCACCTATGACAAAGTGATAATATTTAATCTCCGCTAATTCCACTTGAGTAAGACTTTGTAAGATTTCAATTGCCTTAGGTCCTTGTACTGCTAACAATGAATAAGCATCGCTATCGTTTCGTAACGATACATCCATACCGTTGGTGTATTGCATTAAATGATTCCAATCCTTCTCCATATTCGAAGCATTCACCACGAGCAGGAAATGTTCGTTGCTGAAGCAGTATACCAACAAATCATCTACAATACCGCCCTCTTCGTTCGGCATACAGCTGTATTGAATCTTTCCTGGTAAAAGCTTGCTTACGTCGTTGGTGGTAACCTTTTGTAGGAATGCAATAGCATCCGGTCCCTCTACAAAAAACTCACCCATATGACTTACGTCAAACATACCTGCCGCTTCACGTACTGCGTGGTGTTCGTTCTTAAGTCCACTGTACTGAACGGGCATGTTGTACCCGGCGAACGAGACCATTTTTGCACCCATCTGAATGTGGGTGGCCTCGAGAGCTGTTGATTTTAAATCTGACATCTTCTATGTATAAGTGGTTTTGTATTATCCATGTATGCGTTCAGTATTGCCCAATTTCGACATCACCTCCGCTTCAAATGCTAATAATCCCTCCCACATATCATCAACCTTCTCGCGGTCAAAGTACTTACGCGCTAGGGTAATGAACATGGTGTAGTGATTGGCCTCAGATATCATAAGGGTGTGGTAGAAGGAGGCTAATTCTTTGTCTTCGATATTCTCGCTCAACACCCTAAAACGCTCACAACTACGTGCTTCAATCAACGCACAGAGCAACAGTTTCTGAGCCAAGCGCTCTTCTCTATTCACCCCTTTGTGAAAATAGGTATGTAATTCATTGACATATTCATCGCGGCGTTCACGACCCAAGACCAATCCTCTTTGCATGATTCTATTATGCACCATCTGGAAATGGCCCATCTCCTCGCGAGCGAGGGCAGTCATCTTATCTACGAGTTCAGATTTTTCTGGGTACCCTATGATAAGGCTAATGGCCTGCGAAGCCGCCTTTTGCTCACAGTAAGCATGATCGGTAAGTATCTCCTCAATGTTCTTTTCTGCAATGTGCGCCCATCTTGGATCTGTGGGCAATTTCAAACCTAACATACTCATGAGAAACTGATTTTGTCGCGTTCTTGGCCCGCAAAATTAACCATCAATTTCCACTTCGCCATCTCCTTGAAGGTCTTTGTGTTGAAGCGGCTACCATCGATACCTTTATGCGTTAAGTAAATTGGCCAATTCCTCCCCGTACTCAATAAACTCTAACGTTTCATCGGTACGGGCGAGTTTGAGCTTATTGAAAATAAGCAATGCTTCACCATTGCTTTCCACATGAGAGATTTGGTGCTCCTCAAAGAACCGGACGACATCTTTCGTAAAAAAAGATTTTAACTCGTTTTCAAAATGCCCCATCACCATGAATTTCTTTGAGAACTTCGAGAACATCTTGAACTCAATATCCTTGTAACCTGTGAAGGCAATTACGCGGTCAAACAGTTTCTCGTATGTCTTCTCTCGCTCCATAGTAAAAATGGGCAGCGCACGATTCAGTTTGAGTACCATTAATGTGGTATTGAATGTTTCAGCTGTAAAGGTCTGTCCTTCATTAAAAATCACATCGGCAATTTCCCAACTTGCATCCCGATTCTTATACACTCCGTTCAAACAATTGTTCTTGCGCTCAATAGGTCGAATTTCGAAGAAGTGAAATTGCTTGAGGTAGCTCGTATTCCAGTTTACCTCGCGCACATAGCTGTAACCCTTTTCCGTGGCTAAATTACGTAAGCGCTTTTCGCGGTGTGTAAGTTTTATGCCTTCACTAGTCACCATAAACTTAAGGGCCTTGTTGTAGGTCGATGAGGAAATGTGGGCATCCAACCCAGAGATAAAGACCTTCCCTCCCGAGGCTCTTTGCTTGTTCAAGAACTCGACCAGATAATCCATATACGACATATCCACCAGTCGGGTTTCAGAGAGGTCAATGTTCACATCGGCATCGACAGGGATTTGTGCGACCAATTTATCCACCTTGATAATGCCCAAGAAATTGGCAATACCGCGCACCTTCAGGATATAGCTAGTGTCTGGCAACGGAATCAATCTGGTTCGGGAAGAATAAACCAGTTTGAAAAATTGTGGCACTGGGATGCGCGCCAGCAATATGTGTGTGACCAACACTAAGATGGAACCGCCCAGCAACCCGATTAGAAGGTTGGTATACAAGGTGATCACCATGGTTATCATGAAGAACACTAATTGCTCAATCCCTTGATTATAAACCTGTTTGAATACGGCAGGTGAAGCTAATTTAAAGCCTGTATGCACCAATAGAATGGCAAAGGCACAGAGCGGCACTTGGCGCATAATAGGACTGAGCACCACAATGAAAAGCAGCAAAAGCAATCCCTGGTACATGTTTGACCACTTGGTTTTTGCCCCGTTCTGAATGTTCACTGTACTTCTGATGATCACCGAAATAATGGGCAAACCACCGATCAACCCACTGATCATGGTACTAATACCAATTCCCGTCAGATCCTTATTCAAATCCGTTTTGCGCTTGTACGGGTCGATTTTATCTACAGCCTTGGCAATGGCCAAGTGTTCAATACTGGTGATGATCAACATCGAGAATACGATTCCCCAGAATTCGAGCGTATTCATCTTTCCAAAATTCGGATGCATGATCGAATCTGTAATGGTATCCGGAATGTCCAATAACAGATCAGGACCTACTGCATAGGCATTGCCTAAGAACGAGATCTGGTGCGGTTCAAAGAAGTTGAAGGCATATACAAAGGGCAACGAGAGCACGATGACCCACATCGGCACCGGCAAGAAGTGGAAGAACCTGTTGGTAATCTTACTGTTGAACAAGATCATCAAAAGCCCCGCCAGTGATATCAATACCACAAAAGGATTGGCATGCGGGAGCATCATCACTGCATCCAAAAGATTATCGACGATGTTAGTGCCTTCAGAATGGGTGCCGAGGGCCACGTGAATCTGCTTGGCGAAAATGATAATCCCAATGGCCGCCAAGAGTCCTTGAATGACCGAACCGTGGAAAATATCGGCAATGCGGCCCAGCTTAAAGATCCC
>Ga0163109_10000338_pt1 | contig 38028 bp, 47 predicted proteins | sample CRUFie1St13metaG_FD_108704 | JGI IMG/M metagenome (GOLD analysis project Ga0163109, IMG submission 108704) | Marine microbial communities from the Costa Rica Dome - CRUD Field 142mm St13 metaG | ecosystem: Environmental > Aquatic > Marine > Oceanic > Photic zone | place: Costa Rica: the Eastern...
AAATTAAAAGCGGCGATGAAATGGGGTGTTGGTACGGATAATGTTGATTTTGAAGCATGTAAAGAGTTAGAGATACCAATTTCAAATACACCGAATGTATTTGGTAATGAAGTAGCAGATGTTGCAATAGGATATTTAATAGGATTAGCTCGAGATACTTATTTAATTGATAGAAAAGTTCGTAAATTGAGATGGAGTAAACCAACTGGTATTTCATTAAAAGATAAGAAAGTTTGTTTAATAGGGTTTGGAGATATAGGTAGAAATATTGCAAGAAGATTAAAACCATTTCAAATGAATGTATATGTATCTGATCCTGGCTTTAAAAAATATGAAGATAAATTAGAGTGTGTATACGATAAAAATATGGATCTTAAAGAATTTTTATATTTATCATTTACAAATTTAGATTTAGCATTAGAAAATAGTGATTTTATTATTGTATGTTGCTCATTAAATGAAAATACAAAACATTTATTAAATAAAGATAAAATAAAATTATGTAATAAAAATGTTAGAATAATTAATGTATCACGTGGTCAAATAATTGTAGAATCAGATTTGATAGAGTTATTAGAAGAAGGATTTATACATGGTTGTGCTTTAGATGTTTTTGAAGAGGAACCTTTACCATTTAATAATAAATTAAGAACATTTGATAAAAATATATTTGGTTCACATAATGGTTCAAATACAATAGAGGGTGTTGATAAAGTGAGTAACATATGTATTGATAAAATGTATAAATTTTTATATAATGAGTAAGATAGAAGAACAAATTAAACAACTGGAAAAAAAAGCACCATGGAATCATAATTTTAATATAAATGGATTCATGACAATAAAAAATCAAAAATATTCAATTGGTAATAATAAAATAAAATGGGAAAGAATAACAAAATTAGTAGATTTTAAATGCAAAAATGTATTAGATTTAGGTTGTTCTGATGGATATTTTTCATGTAAAAGTTTAGAGGCTGGTGCAGAAAAAGTTTCAGGAATAGATTTAGATCCATTAAGAATAGAAAAGGCAAATTTTGTAAAATCAATTTATAATTATACAAATGTAAATTTTTCAGTAAGAGATGTTTATGGTATTGATTTTGATAAAGAAAAATATGATATAATATTATGTTTAGGGTTATTGCATAGAATTCCAAATATGAAAGAATTATTAAAAAAAATAAGTAATACAAAAATGTTAATAATCGAAACAAAAATATTTGATACTGATCAAGCTATATGTAAATGGGGTGGAGGTGATAGTAAATCAAATAAATTTAATAATTTGTATAATATACCAAGTTTTAATTATTTAATATCAATATTAAAACCTTATGGATTTAAAAATATAAAAACTGATATTGATAAAAGAGATAATAATAATTACAAAAGAGGATTACTAATATGCTCAAAATATTAATTAAAATAAGTTTTAAACATATCCTGTGCATTTTTTTTAGACATATAATTAGATTTGACTGCAGGCCAGTTATCTACTGAATTATAATTAATAATTGTTCTATAAGGTTTATTTTTATCATAAATTTTATTATTAATTAAATTTTTTGATTTTAAATGTGCATTTTGTTTAAGACAAACATTAACATTTTTAAATCCTAAAGCTTTTAAAACATTTATACGATGATTACCACTTGTAACTAAATATTTAATTTTATCATTAAATTTTAATATTTCAACAACAATATTATTATTAATTTCATTAGATTCAATAAATCCATTTTTTTGAATAGAAGTTATTAAACTTTTAGTTTTTTTAATTTGTTGATAAATATAATTTTTATTTTTAGGACCAAACATCCCTAATCTTTTGAACTTATAAGTTGGTATAGGATAATCGTGGGTCCAAGGTTCAAATATTGTTTGAGGAGATAAATTTTTAAGAGTATCTATATTTGTTTTATAAATATCATTTAAATTTTTAGGACAATACGTAGTATAATATTTATACCATAATGATTGTTTCCAATTTTCTATGTCAAAATTTATTAATTCTTGTGTCATTTTGGTATAATTAGAATTATAAATATTAATTTCATAATTACAAATATCTTGTAAGTTTATATTTATTTTTTTCATTGTCATTTAATATAATATATGAAAAATATAAAAATATTTATTATCACATACAAAAGAGAAGATGTATTAAATGAATTATTAGAAAATATATTTAATTCAGATTTTAAACATGTAAAAAATACAGAGGTAAATATAATTAATAATCATAGTAATTTTAAAATGAATGAAAAATATAGAGGAATTGTAAAAGTTTATCATAATGATTGTAGACCAGATTGGTCTGGGGCAAATTTAGGTGAATCTTGGAATCAAGCTTTATTACTTGGTTTTAAAAGTCTAAGAAATCCTGATTCAAAATATGTTGTTACATTACAAAATGATTGTGTATTACACAAAAATTGGTGTTCACATTTATTAAAGATGCATGAAAAATATAATTTTATTGCTGGTGAATTTGGAGATAATATTGTATCATATACTGTAGAAGCAGTAAAAAATATAGGTATATGGGATGAGCAATTTTCAGGTGGAGGGCATAGAGAAGCAGATTATTATTTAAGAGCATTGCGCTTTAATAAAGATAAATCATTAATAAATGATACTATGCATAAAAGAATATGGAATCCTAATAATGATTATTTAACTTTAGACATACCTGATGGAAGAAATATAAATAAAGAGCTAAAAAGACGTCCTGATAATAAAGAACATGAACAAATATCAGTAGGTATTAGAGGAGGATGTATGAATGCATATAATACTGAATATTTTATTTATAAATGGTCAGGTACTCATTCTTTACCTGTTCAGAAACAAACATGGATAAAAAATTGGCCAGATGAATTAAAAAATAATCCACCAAAGATAAAAAAAGGAATTGTATTCATGAAATATCCATATTTTGAAAAAGATATTATAAAATTAGAAAAGAAAGGATATTGGATTCCAAAAAATTTTAATCAAGTATATTGGGATGAGTGGGAAAGAAAAACTAAAGAAAGTAATCCTGATACATATTAATTATTTCGTATAAAATTAATTGTTATTTTATAATATTAACTATATAAAATGTCAATAGATAAAAGATTATTAAAATATAATGATAAAATACTAAATATGTTACCATCAAAAGTAAGTTTAGATAATATACCAGAAAATTTAAAAAAAATTTTTATTACAAATCATAATGTAACAATACCTAATTTTAAAAAAGTAACATCAATCGATGATATTGATACGAATTTAATTAAAGATTGTGTATTTTTATTATTATTTGAAACTGATAATGAATATTTATATCATTTAGATAAAATTATAAAAAATGATGGTAAATTTACAATATTTAAATTATTTGATAAACATTTTGAAGAACATAATTATATGTGTACAAATAATTTAGCACTAAAGACTTTTAATGATGTATTATTACTAAAAAATGAATATTTTTCTAGAAAAATTTTTAAAGAAAAAGAAATGTTACAAACATTAATTCAATGTATTGAAATTACAAAAAATATAGAAGGAGATTACGTAGAAATAGGTGTGTTATTAGGTTCTTCTGCTTGTATGGGTCTAACTTATATGCAAAATGCAGATATTAATAGAAAATCATATTTTTTAGATACATATGAAGGATTTAATTATAATGAATCAGAAAAATCATTAGATCTACATTGGAATAAAACTCATAAAAATGGTGAAGCAGAAGATATAATAAAACAAATAAGTAATAATTTATCACACATAAAAAATAAAAATTTTCAATTAATAAAAAATAATATTTGTAATGATAACTTACCAAAAGATATAAAAAAAATAGCTCTTGCAAATATTGATGTAGATATGTTGGAAGCAGTAGAATCAGCTTTAGAAAAAGTAGCACCACTAATCGTAAGGAAAGGAATTATTATTTGTGAAGATGCAACTTCAATACCGGGATTGATTGGAGCATATTATGCAATGGAAAAATTTTTAAAAACAGAATTAGGAAAAAAATTTATCAAATTGTATTTAAAATCACAATATGTCCTAATTAAAGTTGATGATTAACTTAATAAGTGATTTAATTCATTTGAATCTCTTTTTATATTTACACTAACTGCAGTTGGATATTGATTTGTAAGTGAATAATCATTAATTAAAAATCTTTTTGCATGGTATAAATCAAAAATAATTTGATCATATGGTATATTATGTTTTTTTAATTGATCAATAGTTTCTTGCTTATATATAGATTTTCTAGCAGTTGTTATTATTATTTTTACTTTTTTAGTGCTATATAAATTTCTAAGATAATTAACATTTTCCTCAATAGCATTAGTTTCTCCCCATTTTGGACTAGTATACTCTCCAGAATTATATACTAGAACTCCATCTAAATCAACAAATAATGTTTTAAAAGAAGCTTTATAATTAATCCACTCTTCAATAGTACCCCAATCAATATAATCATGTACTTGATTACTATAAAATATTTTATTTTGGATTAATGCTGAACAAATAATATGAGATATATATAATTCTTTTAAAATTAATTTTGTCTTATCAATTGAATTATAAATATCTTTGAATAATTTACAATCATAAAAACTGTATCCACCTACACAGATATTTTGACTTATAATCTGTTTTTCACAAATATTTGTTAATTGATTTAAATTATTAAATTCAATAAAACTTTTATTGTAAACTTTAGATATATTATTATTCTTATTAATTTCTACATAACATAAATAATTTTTTGGTAATATAGTATGTTTGTAGTAATTATCACAATCTTTTATAAAAATACTACCTTTTATATTAAAATGATTTAATGTTATATATACTGTTTCTGATTGACTAGAAGTAGATTTATCTAATTTTAAAATATGAATATTTTTATTTGTAAAATTAAATAAATTTTTAATATTTATATTTTTACAATATTTATCAATATGTTCTTTTAAAAAAGTAATATATATATTTGAAACATTAATTAAATCTAAACCTTTAATACATTCTTGTATCATTAAATTCCCATTTGGACATGTTAGTAACCATTTAGGTTTTCCAGGAAATCTAGATGATTTTCCTGCACTAGGTATAATTAAAGATACATTTTGGCTCATTTATTAATTAGTTTTTTTTTTCTTTATATTATTATTTTTATTATAATATGATTAAAATAAAAGGTCATTCTAATTTTTGTGTAAAAATAGTTAAATTCAATAATAAATATTTAATTGAAAAATCCTCTAATTTAAAAGATGCAGAAAGATTACAAAGGCAAATAAATAAGCAAATTGCATTAAGCCATAATAATTTTTTATATAATGTAAATGTTCCTAATATAGTCGATAAAATTATTAAAAGTGATAGAGTTTATCATTATATGGAATATATATCATTTTCAGAGAATGTAATTGATTTTATTTGTAAAGGAAATTGTGTAAAAATAAATTGGTTTTATAAACAATTAATAAATATAATTGAATGTTATATTGAAAAATGTGTATTTAAAAGAATTAATTACAAAATATTATTTAATAAATTACATTCCGTACAAATAAATGTTACTAATAATAAGTTTATAGAAGAAAGTAAATTAAATTTAGTGTTTAATTATTTATATGAAAATTTGGATAAGGTATCAAGTATTAAAATTCCTATTGGAATTTGTCATGGAGATTTAACATTTTCAAATATATTAATTGATAATAACAGAATGGAATTATATTTAATAGATTTTTTAGATAGTTTTATTGAAAGTCCACTTCTTGATATTGTTAAAATTAGACAAGATACAAAACACTTATGGACATTAAATTTATATAATCATAATTTCGATAAAAATAAAACAATTATTATTATGAATTATTTAGACAAAATTATTGACAATTATTTTAAAAAATATGATTTTTATAATGATTGTTATAAATATTTTCAAATAATAAATTTACTAAGAGTATTACAATATAGTAAAAATAAAATTATTGCAAATAAAATATTAGAGTGTTTATTTGATATACAATTATGATTAGGAAAATACATATTTTAGTGTTTCTTCATCTTTTTTTAGATTTTCAAGTGTTAGGATTTTAGTTAAAATAGCATCAGTTTTTATTTTATTATTTTCTTTTACTTTTTTTTTTAAAAATTGGAATAAATTTTTTTGAACATGTCTTTTTGATGTGTATGCTCGATTTATAAAATCTTCATCTAAATGATCTTTATAACCTTTCATAAAACCATCCATATAAAAAGTATAACCAGTGATATATAATTCTTTTACTTCATGAAATAATAAATCAAATATTGCGATAAATCCAGTATTTGGTCTACAATTTACTTGAGATGATATTGAATTATAAAAATTATAGTCAATCATATGTGTATTTAAAAATGAGTTCATAAGTTTTAATTTACCATTATCTAAATGATGTGGTTTAATTGGTTCTGCTTTTCCTTGATATGATACTTGTGAATGATATGATACAAATTTTACATTTTTTAATTTTAACATATTTAAATCTATTTTACCACCATTATCATCTTTTTCCAACATACAATTATATAATATATCTGTTCTTGATCCAATTTTATCTGAATTTTGAAATGTAGGTTCTATTCCTCTATTTACTCTTACAACTACATCAAATGAATCAATAAATTTTCCATCCCCTCTTTCAAGTAATGATTCTGCAGGTCCAACAATAATTACTTTTTTATCTTTTAGAAATTTTAAATATTCTGGATTTTTTTTCATTATAATATATAATGAAATTATTTTTAAATTAAATTGAATAATTAATAAATAAAGATATATTTATTAATTAATAAATGGGTAAATATAGAAATAAATATAATAGATATCTAAAAAAATATTTTGGATATAATGAATTGAAAGAATTACAATTTAAAATAATTTATTTTTTATTAAAAAGAAGTAAAGATATATGTGCAATATTAGCAACTGGGTACGGTAAATCTATTTGTTATCAATTGCCTTTTTTATTAACAAAAAAATGTGTAGTTGTAATATCTCCATTAATTTCATTAATGGATGATCAAATGAATACTTTACAAAAATTAAATATTCCAGTTTGTTGCTTAAATAGTAATAATAATAAAAAATATATTGAAATGAATGAAATTTCAAGAGGTGATAATAAAATTATTTATATTACTCCTGAATATTTAATTAAATGTAAAGACTTCATATGTAAAATAGTAAAAAATGACAATATGTGTTGTTTTGCAATAGATGAGAGTCACTGTATTTCATCATGGTCTGATAATAGTTTTAGGCCTGAATATAGAAATTTAAGTTGTTTAAGAGATTGGGCTCCAGATATTCCAATTATTAGTTTAACTGCTACTGCTAATGAAAAAGTAATTAATGATATAAATAGTTTTTTAAGATTAAAAAAACCAAAATTAATTAAAAGTAGTTTTGACAGACCAAATTTATATTTATCTGTATCAAATAAAACTAAAGATGATATTTATTCAGATTTAAAGCCATTAGTAACTAAATTTAAGGATCAATTTATTATAATTTACACTAGAACACGTGATAATACGGAAAAAATAGCTCAAGTTGTAAGAAGGTGTGGTGTAAATTGTTTACCATATCATGCAGGTTTAAACAATGAATTAAGATATAAAACTCAAGAAAAATTTATGAATGGTAAAATTAAGTGTATTGTAGCTACAATTGCTTTTGGGATGGGAATTAATAATAAACACGTACGTCTTGTAATACAGTATGGTTGTTCTAGTGATTTAACAGCATATTATCAGGAAATAGGTAGAGCTGGACGTGATGGTGAAAAAAGTGAATGTCATTTATTTCATTCTTCAAATGATACAAGGTTAAATAGATATTTCATGAGTCAAATTGAAGATAAAGAATATAGAGAATACAAAGAACAACAAATTTTAAAAATGGAAAAATATTTATTTACTCATATGTGTAGAAGAAAATTTATATTAAATTATTTTGGAGAAGATTATGATATCAAATGTAATAATTGTGATAATTGCTTAAATGCACATAATCATAGTATGAAAGAAGTAAGTTCACAAACAAAACTTTTATTACATTTAATAAATAAATTAAATACAAAACGTGGTTGTACAACATTAATACAAATTTTAAGAGGATCTAAAGCTAAAAAAATTAAACCATATTTTAAATTCAAAGAATATAATAAAGGAACAAAATATAGTGAAAAATGGTGGAAAGAGTTTATAAGAATATTAATAACTAATGATATTTTAGTAGAAAAAACATTAGAAAGTGGTTTTGGAAATGTATTACATATTAGCGAGTATGGATTTGAATGGTTTAATAAAATAAAAAATAAAGAAACAATATTAGAAGAAAATAAATTAAATTTACCAGTAACTGAATTATTAGTAAAATTAGATCCTATATCTGAAAAAACATATGATGACGTTTTGGAAGATTTTGGTTTATTATCATTTAAATAAATCCTATATTTTTTAATCTTTTTCTAATTAATTTTTCTTTACATAAATTACAAATTTTTAGTTTCAGAATTTTTTGCCCACACATTTCACAAATTGAAATATCATTTATATTAACATCTTTGTTTAAAATTACACGTGGTTTTGATGAATTAATAGAAAATTGTTGACCCATTAAATTAATTACAAATATTTTTTTAATTAATTTATTTTTAACCAATCATATGTTTTTCTTAAACCTTCTTCTAATGAAGTTTTTGGATTATATCCTAAATCTTCTTTTGCTTTATCAATATTTGCATAAGTATGCGGTACATCACCTTCTTGATTTGATAATACTTCATAATTTCCTATTTTACCAATTGTCCTCTCACATTTACTAATAAAATCATTTAATGTTATAGGATACGAATTCCCTAAATTATATATTTCACAATTTATATTTTCATGATTATCAATTGCTCCAATAATACCAGAAACAATATCATCAATATAAGTATAATCTCTACTACTTGTACCATCTCCATATTTATAAAATTTTTCACCTTTATGAATTGCTTTTAAAAATTTAAAAGGCGCCATGTCAGGTCTCCCTCTTGGACCATAAACTGTAAAAAATCTCAAACCTATGTTTTTTTGTTTATATAATTGATAATACATCTTACCAAATACTTCCATTGAATATTTACTACATGCATATGGACTATTACACTTTTCTATTAAATCTGATTCACAAAATGGTACCTTTTTATTTAATCCATATACGCTACTACTACTTGCATAAATTACTGATTTTACACCTGAAATTCTAGCTTGTTCCATTATATTAACGAAACCTTCAATATTACTTTTAACATATTTTTTTGGATTTTCAATTGAATATCTTACACCAGCCATTGATGCTAAATGACAAATCAATTCTGGTTTAAAATCATTTATAACTGTTGTTGTCTCAATATCATCTTTTATAAAATTAAAATTTTCATATTGTTTTAGTATATATAAATTACCTCTTTTTTTTTCAACTTCATAGTAATCATTTAAATTATCAACTCCCAATACTTTATCACCTCTTTTTAATAGAGTTTCAGATAAATGTGATCCGATAAAACCTGCACATCCTGTTACTAATATTTTCATATATAAAATATTAGTAAAATTACTTTAAATAAATTGCAATAACACCATATTTTTTTGCATTTTCTTTATAATTTGAAAAAGAATGATAAATATTAACAGCCTCTTTTACACTTTTTACATTTGGCATACATTTTTTCAATGTTGCATTTCTTATCGATGTTTCAAAATTTTTAGAGATTACTAAATTAATAATATTTCTCTTAAATTTGCCACTACCATCTTGTTTAGTAAAAATAATAGTATCTTTTATTTTTAATTTTTGTCTTTTTTCATCATACACTCTTATTTCTACAGTTTTTTCATTTTTTTTTACTAAACTGTAATAAGGTTCTGATAATTTCATAGTTTGTTTCATATTTATTTATTTAAATTAAATTATTAAATAATTTTTTCAATTTTTAAAGAAAACATAGTTTTCTTTAAAACTTAATGGATAATCTTCGATTATTTATCAATTTTTTAAATGATAAGGAATTCTAGTGACTTCATTATATTTATTATTTAAATATTTTAAAAAAATAATTTTGCCTGAAAAACAGTATTTAGTTGCGATTATTATTTTATCATATATTTCTTTCGGCATAAAAATATCTTTTGGATTTAATCTAGATAAGTAATTTATTAGACTTTTATCTTTACATAAATTTCTTTCGAAAAATTTTTTATCTCTTCGTTTTTCGAATAGATAAGGATAATATTTGTCTATTTTATATATATTAGAATCTTTATCTATTTTCTTTGTAATACTGTTTATAAATTCTGATATCTTTTTAGAATTTTTAATTTTATTTATTATTAAAAGCTGTGCATGATAAAAAAATGCATTAAAAATAGTAATATTAAAAATACTTGTATGTATTGGTATATTATTATCTTTGTAGTAATCATAAAAATCTCGAGACAAAAATAATTCATCAACGCCATAATGAAATGGCATCATTTCTGGATTTATTCTTCTTTCAGTTCTAAAAAACATATGTAATTTTTTTTTTATTTTTAAAATTTTTATTAAATCTTTTAGGTATGCATTATAAACATTATTATTTTTTTTTAAAAGATTATTATTAAGAAAATTTTCAATTATACTAGATGAAATAGGATTTCTTTGAAAAATAAATGATGATATTATATTAAAAAAAGGTTTATCTTTTATCAAAACAACTCTATCTGAGAAATAGTCAAATCTTGTTTTATGATAAAAATGTATATTAGAATTAGATTCTACATAATTAACAACGTTACTCATATGTGATCCAATAGGATTATCAATATCAATAATCCAACAATTTTTAGCTTGATGATTAAGAATACTAAACATGGGTAAATATCTTATAAGTGTACCAAAAAATCCATAATGTCTTTTATTTTTTGTACTAAAAAAATTAGGAAAATGAAAATAATACAATTGTAAATAAGGAATATCACTAAATTCTTTTTCTATAAAAAATTTAGTTGTAATATCATAGTAAAGTCTAATTTTATAATTTTCATTTTGAAATTTATTATTTTTAAAGCTTAAGATTAATTTTTTTAATTGTTCTGTGTATTTATCTTCAGTATCTTTAATTAAAAAAAAACTACATGAAAATATATTTTCATCTGTTTCTTTTGGTTTAATATTAGTTTCAAAATATCCTTCTATATCACCTAATTTTACAGAATGTTTATTCATATATTATTTATAGATATTATAGTTTTTAAAACGGATTTTATTATTTATTAATAATGAAAAAATATTATTTTTACATAATTCTTTTCTTTCTACTAAACAATTTATGTATTTTGAATAAGCTATTTTTATCCAATTTTCTAAATTAGTGTTTTCAACACGAATTAAACTATAATTAGATAACATCAATGATCTTCCTATTTTTAATATTGTTATTAGAGATAATAATTTATTATATGGAATATAATCTTTTTTGTTAATTATATTTTTAATACTTGAATTAACATTATATCCAATAGGATACATTTGAATGAATTGACTATGAATATAATTTTTTATAAAATGAAAATCAGATATATTTACTTCTATAATATTTTTATATTCATTAAAAGTTATATTATTTAATTCATAAATTATTTGATTAAAAGTAAGATCTACAAAGTAAAGATTAGATCGATCAATAATGTTTGTGAAATTTGTAATATACTTTATTATATCAATAGGTAGATTTCTAAAGAAATCAATTGAATCATTTTGATTCTGTAGATTTGTAAAGAAATCAATTGAATCATTTTGTAAGATGTTCATATATTAGTTAAAGAAAAAACAAATATTTTTAGTAAATGACTGAATTAGTTAATTCTGAATCATCTAATAAGAAGAAAATAGCTATGTTAACAATGTGTATTGGTTCTGAATATCAAAAAAAATGGAAAAGTGCTGCAAGATCAAAGGAAATATATTGTCAAATGCATGGATATGATTTCATATATATTAAAGAGTCAATGGATCCAAGTAGAAAAGCTCACTGGACAAAATTAAAAGCATTAAGAAAACATTTAAAAGATTATGATTGGATTTTCTATAGTGATGCAGATGCCCATATAATGAATTTTGATAAAAAACTAGAAGATTTTATAACAGCATTTAGTAGAGATAAAAAGACTTTTATGATAATATCAAGAGATAATGTATGTTTAAACAGTGGTAATTTTTTTATGAAAAATTGTAAGAGAAGTATTGAATATATTGATGCATCATATAAGAATTTTCCGCCTCAAAAAAATTATCCAATAGGTAGATTTTTATGTAATTTTAATGATCAGTTTGGTATGTATATTGAATCAAAAAAACTAAAATTTAAGAATGGTGTTTTATTTGTTCCACAAAGAGTTTTTAATGCATATCCTTGTCCTTGTTGTGGACAAAAATACCAAGCAGGGGATTTTTTAATACATTTTGTAAACCATAAAAGACCGTTTCATAATTGGGCAGGCGATACAAAAATGAATTTACCAGACATGTATAAAATTCCTGAAATTCAAGTAGTAAGAAATCCAGATAATGTATGATAATATCTAATAATACTATATAAATGTCTGAATGTTTTGCGTATGTAGATCATTTTATTGACTATTTAATTAGTTTTATAGAAGAATGTATAAAAATTCCATATGAAAATTTTTTTGTACCAAAAAGAATGATAAAAAATTCACCAAAAGTTATAAAAAAAGTAAACTATAATAGTTTTAGTGTTTCAAAAAATGATAATATTAAAGAAGATGAATTAAATGAAAATGAATGGGATATTGTTTAATAAATAATAATTTTTTTTTTATAATTAATATTTAAAGAATAATTAATTAAAATATTAAAATGAATAAGACTAAAACATATTTTGATACATGGTTAGAACCAAATGAGTTTTCTAACTATGAATTTACGGAACCAAGTAAAGAAAATAAAAAAAAATTAAAACTAGGTGATTTTGTAAAAGTTAATAACAAATTTGAACTTTTTTGGGTAGAAATAGTAAAATTTCAGGGTAATGCTATATTTGGAAGAGTTGATAATAAATTATTAATAAAAAAAAATTACGAGTATGATGATATAGTTGTATTTGGACAACAACATATTTTTGATATTTTATCGAAAGAAGATAAAAATAATATTAGACAAAAAGCTAATTAATTTAAATAAATATAATTATATTATTTAAATGATCATAGGATTAGTAGGAAATCTAGGGTGTGGTAAAGATTATATAACAAATAATTATTTATTACCATATTTAGGTAAAGAAAATTGTCAAATAATTTCTTTTGGAGATAGTTTAAAAGTGGAATTATTAGTCCACATGAGAACAAATTTTGATAAATTATATGTAAGTAAAGATAAAAAAACAAGAAAATTATTACAATTTTACGGAACAGATATAATGAGAAAAAAACATGGTGATGATATTTGGATAAGATATTTAGATTCATGGATAAAAGTTCATAAATTGAGAAAAAAAAAATTTTTTATTATACCAGATGTTAGATTTGAAAATGAAGCAAATTACATAAAAAAAAATAAAGGTATTTTAATTAAAATTGATGCAAAGGATAGAAACATAGATAAAATAAATGAAGAAAAACTAAGTGATGAAATAAATCACGTAAGTGAAACTAGTTTAAAAAATATAATTTGTGATTTGTATCTTGATAACTCTAAAAATAATCAAGATAATGTAGTAAAAGAGTTGATGAAATATTTAGTTAATTTACAACTCCAGTAATATTTGGCTGTGGTACTAATTTTGGATTAGCCCATGATTCAATATTAATTTTTGTAATATCTTTACATCTTGAAAAATATCTACAATTTCTTCTTTTATCATTCATTGTATTTGATTGCATTTTTTCATTTCTTAAATTTCCACAATTTTCAGAAATACGTTCATTAATTTTCTTTAATAATTTTTTGTTAGATGTTTCACCTTCATTTAAATATGATTTATCCCCTCCATAAACATTAAATTTTTCTTTCAACGAATAAAGATATATGATAACTCCTATTAAAAATGTAATAAATAAATGTGAAATGCTCATATTATATATATTTATAGAAAAAAATTATTGAGACCATGATTTTACATCATTATTATTTGCTAATTGTTTGCTATCTATAAATCTACAATATGCACGTCGATTAATATTATAAGTAACATTTTCTGTATTACTATTTAAATTTAGACAATTTTGTTCTTTTTCTTTTTTTAATCTTTTTTGCATATTTTTACTTCTTCGTAAATTTTTTTTTCTATTAATAGGCTTTCTAATTTTTCTATCAATAACACTGAATTTTTCAGAAGATGATAATATCATTATTAACGCAATAATAATTGTTACTAACAAATGTACTTGACTCATTTATATATATATTATATAGATATATAAATATTCTAATCATAAGGTTTATATACTTTTAATTACTGTAAGCAAGACCACCCATACCTGATTGTATTCTTAACACATTATAATTAATTGCATAAATAAATATCATTGACTTACTATTACCATTTACAACAGATTCATTTACTCTCAATTGTAATTCAGCATTATCAATTCTACTAAAATTTAATGAACCAGATGGTTGATTTACATCAGAAGGATTCAATGCAAAACTATACAAATAAACAAAATGTTCAGCACAATTTTTATGACTATCATAATTTTGAACAAAATAATAAAATACATTATCTTGCCAATCTGTTCTATCTATATTATTTAATTTTATTTTTGCTTCTGACATTAAATGTGGTCGTAAGTACATATTATGTTTTAAATTTTGTGGTAAATTATCCTCATCATATAAACCATGACCACTAAAATTAAATAATTCATTCTTATCTTTTATTGAATCTAATTGCATTACCCAAATTAGTTCTTTTGTCGGATGATTAAAAGTTAAAGGTATGTTTGTATTACCGTGTACTACATTTTTTATTTTTTGAACCTGATGTATTAAATATTCGTGATTACTTTGAGCAAACTTTTTCCTTTCATCAACATCTAGTAAGAAATAATTACAAGTTAAACTAACATCAATTAATTTTTTTGATTTTAATTTATAATTTGTGTAATCATAAGCATTTGTACCTACTTTTCTTAAAATCTGATACATTGAATGAAAATTTTTTAATTCAACTTCTATTTCCACTTCATGATATTGTAAACTTATTAATGGTAAATGTTGAGAAAAACTTTCACAAAACCAAAATTTTAATGGTGCATAAACTGTTGTTGATGGTTGATTTTTTAATGGTTGAATCATATAAGTTTTATTACCAAGTAAACATAATTTTACTTCTTGATCGTCTGTTATATCTGACCAAATTTGCATATATATACCATCTTGTTTATCTATTTCTTGTCCACCTATTTTTATTGATATATTTTCTATTATTGAATATCCAGGTGACTCGGTCCATCTTACAAATAAATTTGTTTTATCATCTGTTGTATCAATATCAGCTTCAGATATTGATGGAAATTTCATTTTCAAATAACTACGCCCTAATAAATCACCATTTCTTTTTATTTTACAAATATTTTTTGTACCAAAATCTATATTTCCCTCAAAATTTAAATTTGTTGTTATTTTAGAAAAATTCGTATGACGCTTATGATTTTTTTTAAAAAAAGTCATTTCTGGTTTTGAAGTTAAATAAACATCTTGAGCCCCTTTCGCAACAAGATCTAATAAACCTCCTTGACTCATATATTAATTATAAATATTATTTTTTAAATAAACTTTCCATGATACATCGTGTTATAAGGTTTTTCATTGTTTAATTTATCTAATATCTCTTCTGGTAATTTTTGTCTATTTTTTATTGATTCTTTTGTATCATTTTCAAATATTCTTAATAATTTCATTTTATTATTTTTAAAGTAAAATACATCATAATCAGGAAAATCAATATCCTTTTGATAAAATTTTTTAAAAAGTATATTTACTTCTTTATTTTTTACTCTGTCGTGCATTAATTTTGAATAAGTCATAGAATTGTAATTTAGTAAATGATCACTGATATTTAAAAATTTATCACACTCATAATTTTCATTTAATTGTGATATATATATTCTCTTCACTAAATTTTTATTTTCATCTAAAAAACTATTTACTATACCATGCCCTCCTATTATGTATTTTTCATTATAATAAAATTCATCTAATATAAATTCCTTTAAACTTTTTAAATCATTAAAAACATAAGCATCGTTAATATCTCGTTGTTTATATTTTTTACTTAATATTATATTTATTCTATTTGGTAATGGTCTTATAGGTAAACTCTCCCAAGTTATTCTACCCATTATTATTATTGGTTTTAAATTACCCTCATTGTATGTTGTAATACTATTAAAGTATTTTAGTTCATTTGGAATACTCCATGGTATCATGTTATCTTTCGAATACCCACCATACATATCAGTTGCCATTATTATATTATAATTCATATTTATATTAATTAATATTTACTTTTTATATTAATATTCATAGAATATTAATTGATAGATGATCTACGATTATCAATTGAATCATTCTGATTCTATATCAAAGATTATCTATAAAATTGAAAAAATATTAATTTAATATTTAATAATTTATAAATGTCAAAATTTCACTTGAAAAAAAAATTTTATAAATTAAAAATTATGAACCAATACGATAACTTAACTGTTCCTGAAGTTAAAATTATTGTTCCATTAGTTGATAAAAATGCAAAAACTATAACAGCTAATTGGACAGATAATATTCTTGATGGTGAATGTACTATTAACTTTTTTACTAATAAAATTGAAATAACTTACAAACTTAAGGGCATAGAATACATAGATATTTTGAAATATGATTCTGATTCAATTATATCGTATGGTAAAAGTAAAACAAAATACATAGGTCGATTTTTGTTTAAAGTAAGAAAATATGAAAATAAAGATAGAGGATATTACACATATGTTATACATAAAAAATATTTACCTAAAGAAAAGAGAAAAAAAAAGAGAAAAAAAATTATGTTAACAAGTTTAGAACTAGCTGAAAGATTACAAGGAGAAATTAATAAGAGAGAATCACCTAAAAGAAGAAGATTAACATGTTCCACTTTTAGAATAGCAGATAGTCATCCTTCTCATAGTGATTTTAAAAATACTTCAAGTTGATTTATTTATAATTTTCTTAAAAAATTGAATTAATATATTTAAACAATGATAGATAATTACAATAAATGTCATTGAAATCATCAATTAAATATTCTGAAAATGAAATAACAGAAATACTATTGAAAAATACATTATTAATGTTAGAAGAAAGAGGAATTTTTAAAAAGAAAGATCATAAAAAAAACTTAAAAAATTTATATAATCAAATTAAGGATGATATGTTATTTAATATTTCTGATAATAAAACAAAAGTAGGTATTAGAATTGTAAAATATAAAGTAACTAGTATTACTAAAGTTGAAGGAATTGATCAATTTTTGAATGATAAAACATATAACGAAAGAATAATAATTTTTAAAGAAATGAATCAAAAAACTTTTAAACAATTAATTAGTTACAAAAATACTCAGCCATTTTGGGAGAAAGATTTAATGATGAATATAATTGATCATAATTATGTACCAAAACATTATGTTTTAACAGAAGAAGAAAAAATAGAATTTATAAAATCATATCAAATAACTAGAGATACTTTACCTAAAATTAAATTATACGATGCCATATCAAGATACTATAATATGAAAGTAGGAGATATAGTTCAAATTACGAGAAAAAATATTTTAAGTGGAGAAGAACTTTTTTATCGTGTGGTTGTACCAAGTGTACCACAAGATTTATTTTAATAACAAAAATTGATTTTTTTATTAATAATATAAATAAAAAATAATATATAAAAATAACAATGTCTAAAACACTAATAATAGTTGAATCACCTGGTAAAATTAATAAAATTCAAACTTATTTAGGACCTAAATATGTTGTCAAGGCATCATTTGGTCATGTATATGATTTGAATCCAAAAAATATTTCAGTTGATATTAACAATAATTTTAATCCACAATATGAAATTACTAAAGATAAAAGAAAAGTAGTTTCTGAATTAAAAAATACATTAAAAAATTGTAAAGATGTAATTTTAGCTGCAGACGATGACAGAGAAGGAGAAGCAATTGCATGGTGCTTGGCACAAGTGTTAAAATTAAAAAATCCTAAAAGAATGATATTTCATGAAATTACAAAATCTGCTTTACAAAATTCACTTAATAATATTGGTAAAATTAATGATAATTTAGTTAAAGCACAGCAAGCAAGAAGAGTACTTGATCGTATTGTTGGTTATAAAGTATCTCCCATCTTATGGTCTAATATTGCACCAAAATTATCTGCAGGCAGAGTACAAAGTGTTGTTACCAAACTTATTGTTGATAGAGAAAATGAAATTGAAAATAAAGATTGTAATTTATATTATCGATTTAATGGTTTGTTTACAACAAAAGATAAAGAAAATCTTAAAGGAACTCTTTATAATTTAAAGTCAGTTAATAAAAAATCTTATAAAGGAGAAGTTTGTAAAATTGTTGATAAAGATGAAGCAAAAAAACTTATTAAAATTTTAAGTAGATCTACTTATAAAATAGGTAGTGTTGAAACTAAAAAATCTAAAAGAAATGCACCACCGCCGTTTATAACTTCTTCATTACAACAAGAAGCACAAAGAAAACATCATTTTTCAGTAAAAAAAACTATGATGTTAGCACAAAAACTTTATGAAGGAGGTCATATCACTTATATGAGAACAGATGCATTTAACTTATCAGAAGAAATTCTTACTGCAGCACAAAAATATATTGAATCCAATTTTGGGAAAAAATATCACTTAAGAAAAATTTATAAATCTAAATCAAAAAACGCGCAAGAAGCTCATGAAGCTATTAGGCCTACTAAAATTGATGTTATTTCTGCTGGTGCAGATGCAGAAGAAAAAAAATTATATGAACTTATTAGAAAAAGAACTCTTGCATCACAAATGTCTCCAGCGGAATTTGAAAATCTATATATTCAAACTGAAATTACACATAAAAAACAAATTAAATATTATTTTCAATTCGATAATTCTAAATTACTATTTGATGGTTTTTTGAAAGTTTATGATGTTGAATTAGATACATCAGAAGGGTTTACACTTAAAAAAATACCCGAATTAGATGACGATATCGATTGGAATAGAATCGAAGCTAACGTTGATTCTACTAGACCACCTACTAGATATACTGAAGCTACTCTTGTAAAAAAATTAGAAGAATTAGGTATTGGAAGACCTTCTACATTTGCTGCAATGGTTTCTAAAATTCAAGAAAGAAAGTACGTTGAAAAAAATACTGTTCAAGGTAAAAAAATTGATGCAAGACAATATTACATTGAAAAAGGTAAAAAAACTAAATTTACAGAAAAAACTCTAACTATTGGTGCAGATAAAAATAAATTAGTACCTACTGAATTAGGAATTACCGTCACTAAATATTTACAAGATAATTTCTCTAATTTAATGGATTATAAATTTACATCAGATATGGAAAATAATCTTGATAAAATTGTTGATGGTAAAGAAACTTATGTCAATTTACTTAAAAATTTTTATAAACCATTTATTAAAAAAGTTGATAAATTAGTTGAAAAAGGTAAAAGTGAAAGTAAGTTTGATGATGGTAAATGCCTTGGTGAATCTAACGGAAAAAAAATATTTGCACTTAGATTAAAAACTGGACCAGTTGTTAGAATGATGATTGATGATAAATGGAAGTATGCTGGAATAAAACGACCAGATACTCTTACTAATATTACTCTTGAAAAAGCAATTAAATTACTATCATATCCAAAATTATTAGGAAGATACCTTGATAAGCAAATCTATCTTAACAAGGGTAAATTTGGTTTTTACTTACAATATGAAGGAAAAAATATTGGTCTTGAAGATGATAACATTGATATAGATTCAGCAATATCTATTATCAAAATTAAACAAAATAATGATTTAAATGTTATTAAAGATGGTAAAGTCGAATGGTATATTAGACAAGGTAAATATGGTATGTATGCTATGAAAAAAGGAAATCCACCTACTTTTGTAAGTATACCAAATGGAACTGATCCATCACAAATTACCATAAATATGATTAAAGAACAACAAGTAAAAAAATCTACTAAACCAAAATATACTAAAACTAAAGTCACTAGATCTAGAAAGACTAAAAAAACTACTAAAAAAAATATTAATATTTAATTTATTTATCTTATGTTATCATATAACATATGATTATTAAGCAACCACTAATAGCTTTAATTACTACTTCAATACCTAATATTTTCCCTTTAAGTGGTAGAGATTTACGAGTAGGACATAGATATAAATTTATAACGAACTCTAATAAACAATTTTATGCTGAATTTATAAGACTTACTAATGGCCCTTATGGACAATTATACCATATTAAAAATGTTAGTAATACAAATAATCAAGTAAATAATAACAAGGAGTATTTATATCCTGTAAATGCAGTTACACCTTATCTTGTATAATTAAAAAAAATTGAAAAAATTTATCTATGGATATTCTATACAAATTTTAATAATAATTACTAGTTGTAAGAAGAACAATCAAATGCAATCCTCTCAAATAAAACTAAGCTTCGCCGAAGCAATGGCAATTTTAACCAGAGACCCGAGTGTTAGAACTCTAAATGCTTCTTATAAAAAGGGTTCAAATACAGTAGCTGGAATAGTAATCCTCAATGATTCACGCTCTGGTTTAATCTTCGATTCCAACGATGATAGGTTGAAAAACCAACTAAATTTTGTCATTAGAGAAGAATGGATTGACAAGTACGTTAGTATTTATGAAACTGTTCAAGAACCTCCCGATATTGTTTTTGAAGAATCTCCTGCTATTGTTTTAAAACCTGAAACTAAGGTTCTAGTGGATGATAACACTGACAGTTCAAAGGTTTCAAATCAACAGCAAATATTTAAATCATCTCCTAAATCTGTTGCTAAACACGTGTCTAGTGAATCAGAGAATATTTCAATTACTAAACCCGTAAATGAAAAATCATCAAGAATTCCTTGGTGGTTTAAAAATTGTCCAATCAATGAAAAAGGAATGAAGAGAATAAATAGTCTCTATTTTAAGCGTGGACAAAATTCGTGGGTTAATTGTAAACCAACAAAAAAATTCAATGATGGTGATACTTTTGCATTACTTGCAGGAGATACAGAAAATGGATTTAAGGTAAGTAATGTAGGGTTTGTTAAAAAATATCTAGGCACTCTAGATTTAAAAAAAGAGAAAGTTCATAATGTTCACTGTTATGATGTCAATTTTGCAACTGGTGAAGAATCACAAATAAGTGAGTTGAATATGTTGGATTTAGAGGAAATATCAACAGAATTAAGAACCCAAATAGATAATATAACTACAAAAGATGATAATAAGAATGCAATTACTCCAGGGGGTCCAACATCCTATCCAATAAAGAAAAAAGAAAAAAAAGTAACTTTTTCCCCACAAGTTCAAAAATTTCCAGACGGTTTTAAAAGCGTAGAATGTGGAAAAACACACAATGATTGCTTTTTTCATTCAGTAATGTTTTGGTTGACAGGAGAAAAAGAAAATGGACAATTGTTAAAAAAGCTTTTAACCGAATATGTTGTGAATAATAATGAACTTCAAACTAATAGTGACTCCAAGGCAAGACTGGGGGATATACTTAGACAGTATATTTTAGCCAGTGATTATTTTGAAGATACCTACAAGATAGAAGATTCTTTGGAAAGAATGAAAGAAGGTAATACAGAATATGCAACTGAGCAAGACATTATGTTGACTATTCAAGCCATTCGCTTAGGTTTACTGGGTTCTCGTTGTGAGAATATTAGTTTTCTTATCTGGAGTGAAATATCAGGAGATTGGTTATTAAAAGATAAAAGTTGGTTAGTAGAAGATAAAAGATCAAATGAAGAAGTTATGTACATTAATCAACAAGATGGTCATTTTCAAGCATTAGTTCCTGAAAGTGGATTCAAACCGATTTATCCTGAACTATGCGATAACATAAAGTTTAGATTGTCAAAAGGGCATGGAAACCAAAAAATTAATTCAAGAAAATTATCTGGAAAAAGTTCACCGTGTGATGAAGCTAAATTTAGTTCAGTTAGATGGACGGATTCAAGTTCTGGTGAAAATCATTGGAGCAATGCATGGACCTCTAAAATTAGAGATGATAGAACATTTGATGTTCATTGGTGTTGTGATGGTACTGTTGATACTTATACTTTAACTGACAGTAAAGACCCAGTTCTTAAGCCCCCGGAAGGTAATCCAATTCGCCATCCAGAGTGGAAACCAACAAAATCTTATTTGAAGTATTATAAAAAGAGTTCACACACAGAGTCAAATACTGGTGCTAATGTATCGTCTGCAAGAAATTTACCACACCAGAACGCGACAGTTAATTATTCGTTTCTAGGTCAAGGAGGTTCAGGTGCTAAAGTATCGTCTGCAAGAAATTTACCACGCCAGAACGCGACAGTTGATTATTCGTTTCTAGGTCAAGGAGGTTCAGGTGCTTATAAAGACCATTTACCACAATTTTGGAATTAATAACTTTTTTTGTGGCTAAGTATACTTTAATATTGATTGCTCCAGTTTTACTGTTGAGCTCAATAAATTATTTTATACTATGCACTTACAATAAAATTGAATATTATTTTATTACTTAAAATTTTAGGTATAGAATAATTATATGAATAATAATATTTACGAGACTTTGATAAAATTAGGATTTACTAAAAAAGCTGCAAAATCAATATCAATTTTAGATTTTAAAGGATATAATATCCATATTGCATTTACATCAGTTGGTAAACATTTTTTATGGAGTATGAATGTTAAGAAATTACATATTCCTAATAAGAGATGTTCATCTTCACATGCTGAAGAGGAATTAATAAAAAAAGTGAATAAAACATTTTATCAAAATAAGAAATTACCACCAATAACTTTATATTCTATTAGAATAAATAGATTAGGACAATTAAAATGTGCAAAACCTTGTAAAGATTGTATTAATCATATATTAAGATCTAGAATTCCTGTTAAACAAATAATATATTCAGATTTTGATAAACTAAGAATAATAAATCCAAATAAAGAAGACTTTAGTATTGGATATGGTTATTCTTCAGGAAGAGAATATCATAAATATTAATTACATTTAAAGTTAAATTTAATTATAAATGTAAAAATGTCAAATATAGAAAATTCAGAAACAGGGAATAATTTCAAAAAAAATTATAGAAATAATAATCGAAATAATAATGATAATAGAAATGGAAGAAAACCTAAAAATAATAGAAGAAATAGAAATAGGAGAAAAAACACTAGATCATTTAAACCTGATCATAGACCTCCAGATATGAGAATACTTACAGCAGATGGTCAATTAGAAAAATATCCATATCAATATACAGAAAGGGATGTATTAGTTATAAATAATATGTTTAATGATAAAACAATTTACAATAAATTATTAGAAGAAATCAAATTAACAGGTGAAGAAAAAGATATATGGAAATTATGGCATGGTGATAATCATATGATAGCTGATGATAGAAGGCATGGTTGGAAAGAAAAGTGTCCAACATTTAATATGATTATAGAAAAAGTAAAAGATTATTTTGATATGGATGTTAAAGCAACTAGATTCAATTGGTATCGAAATACAGATGAATGGAAACCATTTCACCATGATGCAGCTGCAATTGATAAAAGAAAAGCAAAGACACAAAATTTTACTGTTGGTATTTCGTTTGGATACACAAGAGAAGCTGCTTTCCAACATGCTAGAAGAAAAACAACTATATCAATGCCTTTAGTAGATGGTTCTGTTTACACATTTGGAAAACAAGTAAACATTGATTGGATGCATGGAATACCTCAAATTCATCCAGATAAAAAGTCAGATGAAGGTAGAATTTCTATAATTGCTTGGGGATATAATAATCAAATAAAGTAAATTAATAATTTATTCACTATATTATAATGAATAAATACATTAAATTAAAAGTATTTAATTTACAAAAAGCTGGTGCATCATTAGCTGTTGGATATGATTATCAAATAGAGATAGTAAAAGATAAAATAGAAATACGTAATAAATTATGTTTAATATTTATTATGGAAATATTATTTGTTATATTTGAATTATTATATTTTAAATTTATTTTAAATGTTGTTGATATTAAATTAGATCTAGATCAGAACATTTTAAGATATATATATTTACTAATATTTTATATCAATGATAATTTTCCACAAGAATTAATAAATTTAAAAGAACAATTTTTAATTCCACTAGTTCCTAATATAGAAGAAAATAGAGATAATTATCAAGCATTTTACGGTAATATAAATTTTCAAATTAAAAGAAAAATAATAACTTTGCAAGAACAAAACCTTACAAAAGAATATTATGATAGTTTAAATTTAAAATTTACAGAATATTTTAATAATTTAGGATTTGTTCTATCAGATCATATGATGTCATATGATCAAAAAAATGATTTATCAATTGACGAAGAATTAGGAATGGAGGTAAAAACAAATCCCGCATCGATGTATATATCTCTATGGGGAGAATATTTAGGATATACAACAGCAATATTACAAAAATTATTTGAAAATAGAGAAAAATATTTAGATTTTGGAATTGCTGATTTATTACTAATAAAGCTAAATAAAGGATATATAGGAATGGTTTTTTATGATGGAAATCGAATTCAACATATTTTAAAAAGTAGAATTTATGGTAGGATTAGTAAAATATTACCTTCAGATAAAAAAATATCTATTGGAGATGCTTTTATAGAATATATTAGAAAAGAGAATACTGATACTGATAATAGTATTAAAAAAAAAATTAAAGTGAATCCAGTTTTTGGTAATTTACCTTGGAAAAACAAGCTGTTCGTTACAAATGGAGATTTATTTGAACGTGCCTAAAATATTGTAAAGTTATTAAAAAAAATTAATAAAAATAATAAAGATAGACTTTTTCAAATTGAATATATAGAGAACTTACTTAATAAATTAATCAATATCCATTGGTTCAGTTTTACACTCAGGTGAATCTATTTGCATAGAATTCCATGCTCTATTTAAATTACAATTTCTACAAATTAATCCATTAATTTTTACATTAAAATAGTCAGTATTATCATAATCAATACACCAATCTTCTCTTATTTGATAGATTGATTCAAATTGATTATGAACTCTAATAAGATTTTGATTACAATAATTACAAAAAGGGGAATAATTAACAATTTGTTGAATTATAAATTTAATATTATCATTATTATTTTTTTGATGATGAGGTAATTTTCTCTTAATACTTCTTTTAAGAATTCTGATTAACTCATTTATTAAAACTTTTTTATAAATTTTATTCATATATAATTAATGTATGAATAAATATTAAATTTAAAATCAATTTTTATAAAAAAGATGTCTTTTTTTTTGTCTAAAATAGATGAAAATGGGTATAAAATGAGTATAAAATGGGTATAAAATTGTCTATTTTTTCGTCTAAAAATTCATAATATAATCTAAGTATGAATATATTATGGTATTTTACAATTGTATACGCTGTGGTTATGAGACAACACATAAATCGAAAATGACTGCTCATATAAATAGAAAATATTTATGTAAGCCTATATTAAGCAATTCATCAATAGAGAAAATGAAAAAATATAATTTAATATCAAGAAAAAAAGTATCTTATTCATTTTATACAAATACAAAGAAAGAAGTAGAAACACCAATAACAGATAATATATTAGAAAATAAAGTTAATTCAAAAATTTGTAAATATTGTTTTAAAAATTTTGCATCTTATAAAAATAAGTGGCGACATGAAAAATATAATTGTAAAGAAAAAGTTAATAAAGATATTCCAATAAAAATTGATAATTATCCAAATAATATGAATAGATATACTAATATGAATTTGGCTTTATTAATAAAACAATTAGAAGAGAAAGATAAACAAATATCTGAATTGATAAAAAGAGCTGGAAATAATACAGTAATAAACAATATTCAAATATTACCATATAATAATACAAACAAAGATTATATAACTGATAAAATGATTTCAGAATGTATGGAGAAACAAAACAGATGTATTTCAGAAATGATAAAATTAGTTCATTTTAATGAAGATCATCCAGAAAATATGAATATATTAATAAGAAATATTAGGACAGATTATATGATGATATTTAATGGTAAAGATTGGATATTTAAAGATAGAGATCAAATGTTTGATAAAATAATATCAGATAATGAAAAATTTATGCATAAAAGATTTTTAGAATGGTATGATAATGCAAAATTAACAGATAAATATAAAACAGCAATTGATAAATTTGAGAAATATTTAAATGTAAGTTCAAGTCAAAATGTATTAGATTCAGTCAAAAAAGAATTAAAATTAATGTGTTATAATGCAAAAGGTCATAAAATAAATGATAATGATTATTATGTATCTGAATTAATTATTTAATTACAAAAATATTCGGTTCTTTTAATAAAATTGCTTCTCCATTATATTTTCCTTTTTTTACATATTTAACCTTTATGTAACATACATTAAGGTTTTTATCATTTTTAAATTTAGAATTAGACCTGCATAATCTTCCAGCTAATTTTAAATTTTTTTTAGTTAATTTATAAAGAGGATTTGTTTTTATAATAATATATGGAGAAGGTAAATCGTCAAGATGTAACCAAATATCTTCATCATCTGCTAAATCAAGTATATTCCAATTATCTTTTGCATTTTTTCCTATAATTATTGTAAAACTATCAAAATGTAATTTATTCATAATATATAATATTCAATAAAATAGTATTAATTATTTAATCAATTTTTATATAATTGATAAAATAGTTCGTATTATTCGCTTAGTGAGTAGTAGCAACTTCTCAACCAAAGGTAATCTTCGATCGACCAAAGGTAATCTTCGATCGACTCAGAAATCTATGTCATGTATCCAATTTTTTATAATATATAATATATGAAGAATATAGTAGTTGCAACAAAAAAAAATGTAGGATATTATAATATTTTAGAACAATCTTGTAAAAGAAATAATATAGAATTAGTAACATTAGGTTTAGGTAAAAAATGGACGGGCTTTCATTTAAAATTTAAATTATGGTATAATTATTTAAAAAAATTGGACGACAAAGAAATTATAATGTTAAATGATGCTTATGATGTGATAATACTGCAAAATTCAAAAACAATATTAGAAAAGTTTAAAAAATATAATACAAAAGTATTATTTTGTGCGCAAAAAGGAGTATTAGCAAATATGATTTTTAGTAAATTTAAAAAAAATGTAATAGGTTCTGGAAGTATAATTGGCGAAGTTAAATATCTAAAAAAAATAGTAAAATTAATTTATAAATATAAAAAAGTTTGGAAAAAATTAAAATATGATGATCAAGTAATATTAGGTTATGTTATGATAAAGGAATGCAGTTTTTTTAAAAAATATGTAGAAATAGATAAAAAACAAAATTTTTTCTTTGCTACTGATGCTGATGATTTATTTTATATTCCTTATATTTTAAATAAAACCATTCAAGGATTAAAAATGAAAAATGGTAAAATATATAATAAAAATAATATAGAACCTGTTTTATTACATTTAGCTGCTAATGTAAATGGAAATAAATATTTAAAATATTTAGGATACAATACTAAAAATTTAGATTTACATGGAGAATATAAAATTACTCAATTATTAAATTTTGGATTTATATTTCTATCAAAAAATATTGTTTCAGTTATATTCATTTTATTACTAACTTACAAGATATATTTCAATAATTTAAAGTGATATTATTAAATATATATATAATATGACAATAAAATTAGTATCAGCATTTAGCTCACAACAAAACCCACCAACTTTATATTTAACATCACTAGCAGCACTAGGTTCTGCATCAGCAACACTTCTAGCATTAGCATACTTTAAACCAACTAATTTAGGTCAAAATGATTTACATAATGATTGGAAATCATTATCCTTAATATCCGGAGTTGGAAGTATTTTAACATTACATTACGGTGTTACAAATGAATCAGTTTTTACATCTCTTTGGAACGGTATGAAATCATTTTTGTAGATAAGAATTTATGATGAAATATGATCAAATTGCGTTAATAATAATATTAAAAAATATTAATATTATTATATGATAGTAGAATTTCATACATCTGGTCAAGGTTCAAATAATAAAAATATTTTTTTTAAAAGTAAATCATCAAAGAAAAAATTAAGAGATTTTATAAAAAAACATGAATATGAACAATTTAAATTATTAACAGATGAATTAGATCTTAAAATAAAAGGATATTTAACTTTAGGAACAAAATTAAAATATAAATTTATAGATGAAGAAAAAAAAATAGTTATTAATTTTAGTTTAATTAATCCAGAAGAGGAGAGAAAAAAACAATTAAGACAACGTTTAAAAAATAGAATAAAAGATATTAATGATGGACAAAATTTAGCTAGTAAAGCTAGAGAAATAAAAAAAAAATACAAATCCTTAATAAAAGAAAAAAATGTACCAAAACATTTAGTTGATATGTTTTATCAGGCTAAAGCTGATAAGCCAAATTTAAATATTCCTTCTCCAGATGAAATATTAAAAAATAAAAATTTTTATTCTAAAGAATTTAAAAATTTTCTAAATACTTTTCAAAATTTAGATAAAGATTTTGTGAGTAGTTTAAAAGATGATTCATATACTAAATACATGCAAATGATAACTGGAATCAACAGTTAAGCAAAAATAATTATATTTAATATAATATATGTTAAAATTAACTGAAAAAGATAAATATGAATTATATTTGGGTTTTGTAATTATGATTCTTCTAAGTATAGTTAAATTAAAATTACTAAGTAAAAATATTGATATGTATGAAATAATTATTAGTGTTGCTTTTATTCTTATATCAAAATTAATATTAAAAATATTTATGAGAGAAGTTGAAAAACAAATAAAAGATAAAGATAAAAATAAAAAATAATTATATTTTTTATATATATAAAATATAATGAAAGATATTTTAATTTTAGGAACTATTGCAGCTAGTTATTTACTTTATAGATATAATCAAGAAGGATTTATATCTGAAATAAAATTAATAAAAGATAATAAGAGACATATTATTATAAAAAAAAATAATAGAAAATATTGTGTAAGTAAAAAATGTACACATCAAGGTTGTATTGTATCAGTTGTTGGAGAGAAACTAGTATGTCCATGTCACGGTGCTAGATTTACCTTAGATGGTAAGGTTGAAAAAAATCCTTATACTGGTGAAAAAATTAAAAATTTACCTATAAAAGATATTGAAGATTTAGTATAATATCAATCTTCTATTATTTGGAGTATAGTTATCCTTAATAATTTTCAATTCATTCTCATTTAAATTACATATCTTTATTAAGAATCTAATTGTTAACTCTAATAAATATAATTTCAAGATTATCAATATTGTTAACAAATATGAATCAATTTCATTATTTATATTAATTAAAGCATAAAAATCAAATATTAATTTTAAAATCAAATATAATAAAAAATATGTAGATAAATAATTATTATATCGAGTTATACCAAAAATACCTAACATAAGTAAAAATACTGGTATTGCGTACCAAATATTATATGTTGTGCAAATTATATTTATAATTAAATATACACAAGAAGCATAAGAAATAGTATTTTTAATACTCCATAAATTATCTAAATTTTCATAATTATATTCTATATGTATTTCTTCTGTATCAATATCAAATGATTCAGTGTTAGATTCTGAATCAGATTCAGAATCATATTCTGACATATTACATAATTAATTAATATTTTTTTAAATTAAGAATATCTAAAGTTATATATATGTTTACTTGTTGTAAAAAAAAAAAATCTAAAATAATTCCAAAACAAAAAAGTAATAGTTATTCTGATTTTTTAAATATATGTATAAATGATTGGGAAGCAAATAACAAAAACTTAAATAATGCTAAAGTAGCTCCAAGACCACCTACACCTATTAGTACAATTGAATCATATGTAAATTTTAAAAAAAAAGTATTAATAAAAAAAAATGAAAAATAAATTAAAAATACATGAATATATTTTTAATAATGAAAACTATATATTGCCCCATTCATAAATATATGAAATTTGAAAAAGAAGTAATTGATTTTATCGATACTTATGAATTTCAAAGATTAAGAAATATAAAACAATTAGGAGTATGCTATTATGTATTTCCTGGTGCTAGTCATAATAGATTTGAGCATTCATTAGGAGTAGCACATTTAAGTTATAAAATTATAAAAGGTTTGCAAACACGTCAACCTGAATTAAAGATTACTAATAGAACTTGTATATTAATAAAAATAGCAGGTCTTTTGCATGATATTGGTCATGTTTGTTTTAGTCATTTTTTTGATAATATATTTTTACCTAAATTTGTTAAAAATCATAAATATCAACATCATGAACAAAGATCTTGTGCAATTTTAGATTATATGATTCAAAAATATAATTTTAATTTTTCTGATGATGAAATTAATTTTATTAAAGATGTTATTCGTCCAAGAGAAGAAAATAAAGGATATTTATATCAAATAGTTGCAAATTATAAATCAGGTTTAGATTGTGATAAAATAGATTATTTATTGAGAGATTGTTTAAATGTTGGAGTAAATTATATTATTGATTTTGATAGATTAATTGATGATGGAAAAGTAATTGAAGATGAATTATGTTTTCCATATAAAATTAGATTTTCCATTTATCATTTATATTATACAAGATATTGTTTGCATAAACAAGTTTATACTCACCCAGTTACAACAGCAATAGAATATATGATTATGGATATTTTAACACATGCTAAAGATTATTTAGATATTCCTCGAAAACTAGATGATATTGAATTTTATCTTAATTTAACAGATAATATATTAGAAAAAATTTATTCTAATCAACAATTACAAGAAAGTAGAAAATTATTAGACAGAATTTATAGAAGAGATTTTTATAGATTATATAAGTCTGGACTTGATGAATATAATGAAAAAGATAAAGCTTTACTTAGAAAAAATGATGAAGTTATAGTACAGAAAATAAATTTAGATCTAAGTAAGGGAAATAAAAATCCTATAGAATTTGTTAGTTTTTTTAATTCAAAAAGTCCTAATTCAAAATTTAATATTTCAGCAATAGAAGCAAGTGGCTTAGTACCTGAAAATTGTAAAGAAACAATCACAAGAATATATTTTAAAAATTTAAAACCTAGCATTGAAAAAAAATTATAAACGAATAGATATAGAATCAGAATGATTCAATTGATAATCGTAGATTATCTATCAATTAAACTTGTAAAAATTTCTTACTTTATAATCTTCCCAATATTTGCTAAATTCAGGATTTGATAATTCACATTTAGGACAATTTTGCCAAAAACGATTCCAAAATATTCGTTCATTTTCATCATGTGCAAAACCACATAATTGCTTATTGCATAATCCTTTCATTTCCATGTGTTTACACATGGCTTTCTTATATTTGTGATGAATGTTACTATTTTTAAGAATATGTTCTTTTATTTCATCATCCATCTTTATTGGTAATGGATCATTATCAAGATCTAAACTTCCTCCCACAAATTTAGTTTTTTTTATAACTTTGCATAATTTTGGAACAAATGCATCAGCGTCTATACTAAACTTTGGTTTTGGTATTTGTAATTCAAAAATTACTTTTACAATTGTATGGTCTGTTAGAAACTTTCGAGTATCTCCAAACTTTTTTGTGAATATACTTGGTTTATATATTCCAGATTCATTAATTATATCTTTTGAATCTGATTTTATCAATATATAATCCAAAATTTTCTTTTCATTATCATTACATTGAGTATAATACTTTTTACCATAAAATGGCTTATTGTAATCAATGAACTCATCTTTATTTGGGTTAAATAAAGATTCTGGTAATTCCAAAAATTCAATCTTTTTACAAAATTCTTCAGAAAATATACCTGTCTCTAAAAAATTTGTTTCATCTGTACCGGGTTCCATATTGAAATCACCTGCGATTATAACATTTGAACAATCTATTTGTTCTTGTACGACTTTATACATTGTCCAAAGTCTTAACATTTTTTGAAATGATTTGTTGTGCCATCGAGGATGATGACTATTAACAATACTAATTTCTAAATTTCTTGTTTTATGTTTTAACAAGATAATATTTAAATAATTGCATTGTTCAGTAAGTTGCGTAGCACTTAATAATTGATTTTTTAGATTTCTTTCATCTTCACTCAAGGTATCAAAATCAACTGTATTTAAGTTTTTCCAATTGTTGAAGATACTATTTTTAAATATAGGACCTAAATCCAAATTTTTAGAATTAGCTATCTTAAAATCACGATGAATTATAAAAGCATTAAAATAATCATTATCACTACTTCTATGTATTTTGTATGGCAAATTATATTTAGATTCATCCAATGTAGAATTATTATCTAAACATACCAATTTAATTTTTTCTTGTGTTTTTGATGGATTCTTAAAAAATTTTTCAGGAGATAAAAATCTTTCTTTCTCTAGTATAATTCCATTAACTAAAAAATCATACATTATAAAGTTTACTTCTTGAAGACAATAAAATATATATTCGAAATATAAATCATTGTGCTTTGTATCTTTCATCTTTTTATGATGTAGAAATTTTAGTATCAAGAATGCAAGATCTTTACTTTTTACAAAATTTTCGTAAATTTCATTTGCTAACTCACAAGAATATTTTGAACAAATAGAAGTAACTATATTCATAATTTCTTTCTCATTGTTTTTCCTCCCTAATTCATTCCACTCTTTTAATATAGATTTCAAAACGTCATGATCAAACTCTCTAGTATTGAATCCACCTAAATTAAATGATTGTAATAAACATTTGAATGGCCTTCCATGTGGACTCCCTACTTGGTGCTTTGTTGTGTTGATTGCACTAAAAGATTCCATTGAATTAGCTCGATCTCTTTTTGGTTTTTGATCACCACTACCTACTCTTATTCTTCTTGGAGAATTTGGATGATGACTTACGTCTATCTTATGATTGCCATAAAAAAGTTGTTCTTTCTCAGATTTTATTTCTCTTTCCATACGCGCAATCTTCTTTAATTTCTCTTTAAAATCAGGGTCAGATTCAAAACTATCTTTTCTTGATCTTTTATTATAATTATCTTTAGTTGTGGGAGTTGTTGAAGCAGCTCTTTCTCTATCATAATAAATTTTTTGAGTTTTTAGTAGTTCATCTGAAGAAAATGTTTTACACCATGGTGAGGTGCAGCTTACAGATTTTGGTCTTCCGGTATTTTTAGTGTAAATTACAGAATTTTTATTTGCTTCTTCTAATTCATCATAATCTAATACACTGGAGTATAGTATCCCTTTATCTAGTATCCCGTCATCTATTAATGTTTCGCATAACCATTTTAGAGTTAAATTACCATTTGATGATATATCTATACCTTGTGATGATATATCTATACCTTGTGATGGTATTTCTATTTTTTGTGGTTGTTCTATTTTTTGTGGTTGTTCTATTTTTATCATTTTTACATATTATATAATTTAATAGATTTACTTCATATCATAAAAATTTCAATTTTTTACATATTTGCTATAAATTCACTATATTTGTTGATACCCCATTGAGTAGATTTTTAAAGAATCTACCAGTTATATATATATATAAATATCACCTAAATATTACCTAATGAGTTAAAGAAATTTAAATATATTAATATAATATTAATATGATTGAAGGAAGAAAAGTAATAATTTCACTCACAACAATACCATCAAGAATGACTCATATATACCCTTGTTTGATAGCTATTGATAGACAAAAATTTAAACCTGATGAAATTGTTTTAGTGTTACCAAAAGAATCAAAAAGAGAACCAAAAGAAGATGGATCAGATCCATATGTTATACCTGAAAATATACAAGAATTAGTAAATCAAAAAAAAATTACTATTTATAGACCAGAAAGAGATTGGGGTCCAGGTACAAAATTATTACCTGTTCTTAGAAGGGAAATGGATAAGAAATTAGCACCAAATAAAGAAAGCATAATTATTACTTTAGATGATGATAAATTATATTTTCCTACTACAATAGAAAGTTTATTAAAATGTTGGCAAAAAAATAAAAATTTTGTATGTGCTAGAAAAGGAGGATTTATGGAATTTACAAAAAATAAAAAAAATCATCCTCAATATGAAATGTCAAGAAAATATGGATTTATGTATGAAAGCCCTTGTAGAGGAGCAGATTTTAAAAGACCTAATTTAATACATGTTGTTTATGGTACTGGAGGAGTATTATACAGACCATCTTTTTTTGATAGTTCAATTTTTGAATATGAAAAAGGGCCACCTGAAGCATTTTTTGTAGATGATGTATGGATTTCTGGTCATTTAGCAAGAAGAAATATAAGCAGTCTAATTGCACCATGTCCAAGAAATAAATATCATGACAAAACTGAAAATATAAGATGTGGAATGATGGATATTAGTACTTCTGCAAATATGGTTAATAGATTATTTATGATAAATTTACAAGAAGATTGCAAAACAAATGTAGTTACTATGCAACATTTTAGAGGAGATTTTTTAAAATTAATTAGAAATCAAAAAAAAGATAAAATTAGAGGTAAAATTAATAATATTTAAAGACTAAATACCTTTATTAGTATATCTTTATTTATTAATTATTTTTTTATTTTTTTTTATTTTATTTGTATTTCTTTGTTTAATTTTTGGTATTTCTCGGTTATGTTTTTGTGTTATGTTTTAAATTACATATTTCATTGGATCATTTATGATTCTAGTTAATAAATAGGATATCCAATAGTTAGTGAAGTCTACTTTTACGCGATTGATATAGGACTAGGTCGTATCGACTAACTATTGTATTTTAATTTAATATTTTTAAAAACAAAATTATTAAATTGTATTTATCTTAAGATAATTTAAACTATATTTTGTTAAATATACACCAATTAAATATCCAGCTATTACTTGTTCTATAGTATGACAATTTTCATAAACTCTAGCTAACGACATAATTACAGTATATACAAACAATATCATTTGATGATCTTCATTTTTTATAAATACGCTCATTAATATAAATATACTACCTGCTGATTGAGCATGACCACTTGGAAAACCATGAGATTTACTTAATCTATTTGTGCATTCATTAAATAATCCACAATTTTTTGCACCATGCGGTCTATCTCCTCTTCCTAATAAAGGTAAGTAATAACCTTTATTTTTAAATATACCAAATTTCTTAAATATATATCTACAAATTTCTTTTAATAAAAAATTTATAGGAACTAATAAAAATTTTATTAATAATAATTTTAAATAATTTTGATTATTAGAAATAGAATATAAAGTTAAAAAAATAAAATCAAATAATATTGGTGAACACCTTAAAGATTCTAAAAAATATCTATGTACTTTGTTATATTTCATTATATAATAAAATATATAATTAAAATATATTTGATATATATATATGATACTTAATTTAGGAAGTTTTCAAATTGATTTATCTTCACCAAAAACAGCTTTCTTTATGGTTGCTATATTATTTTTCTTTATGGTAATATCAGCATATTGTGGACAAAAGGAAAAAAAATTTATAAGAACAAAATCTGGTAGACTAACAACTAAACAACCTACACAAAAAATTAGAGCTAGAAGAAAAGTTGTTTCTAAAACAAGTAGTTTGTTACCAAAAAAAGTTCAAAAAAAACTTTTAAAAAATAGTAAAAAATTAAAAAAAAGAGGTGACAAAACTTTAAAAGTTGTAAAAAAAAAAGTAGCTAAAAAAGCAAAAGCAGCTAAAAAAGGTAGATACTCTTCAGAATCATATGGTTCTGATTACTCTGATGATTATTCTATTTCTTCAGATTATGATTATTAATTTATCTAATATACATTATATGGCTAAATTAAATAAACAATTAGATAATATTATAAAATTTATTAAAAAATATTCTATACACTTTGCTATGATTATACCATTTACAGTTATTTTACTTAATTTAACACAAGGATCATTAAATTTTCTTAAAATACCTCTTACTTTATTTAAAGTTATAACAGAATTTTTTGAATTAATTGCTAAATTAAAATTAATTAATATATTAATTGTTATTGCAGTTATCTATTTTATTAATCAAGGAATTAATAGTATGGTTAAAGATATTAAAAATAAAAAAAAGAAAAAAGAAAAAAAATAAATTATTAATAAATATTATTAATTTATAAGTATACAAAAAAATCCCTTAAATCGTAATCTTCGCATAAACTTGCTTTTTCAAACAATTTGTTATATCCATTATTAGGATTTTTATTATGCAATGACCTCAAATTTTCTGTTATCTGATTTCTTAAATTATCAACAGAAATGAGATTTTCAAGTTTATATACGTCGATAAGAGTTGAAAATTGCCCGTTTTCTTTGCCAATTGTAATGCAATGCATTCCAAAATCAATGCTCTTATCTATTATTTCGAAAATGGCTCCATGCTCATCTTCTTCATTAGGTTTATAATAAACCATTTGACCTTCTTCAAATTTGTCAAAATAATTCATGCTCTGTATTGTTGACATATATTATAATAATAATATCTAGTATTGATACAGTAATTTTTTCAATTTTATTAGATTATTCATGTTGTGAAAGATTATCTCCAATTTTTACTCGAACACCTGATATTCCTAATTTTTTGTTTATATGTTTTGCTATTCTTTTCTCTAATCTAGAAACGTTACGAATTACTTTACCAGTTTCTTCATCATAATGTAAATTACATTTATAAAACACTTCGATGCCTTCAGTAGTTGTTTTTTTGGGGTTAAAATCTTTACATTTAGAACCTCTTACAGCAACCTTCATATTTTTACCTAATTTTTTTATATCATCTGAAATCACAACTCGGTTGATTCTGTTTTTTTTACTATTCGTATTTTGCCAAATTGATTTATTTATAACATCAATAATTTCTTTACAAGCAAATGCTATGAAATATCCATTTTTATATCCAAGGAACAATCTATTACTTCCCAAATAAGAAGTTATTTCATCTTCTAATATTTTTCCATTTTCAGTTTTCCAAAATTCATTGTTTGATGTTTGATCTTTCAATTCTTCAGGTAAGTTCAAAGTTTTGATATCTATTTCAATCCTTTGATCAGATGATAAATACATCGTTAATTCTTTTTCATCAGGATCAAATTGAATATCATTCCACCTTTGAGTATATTGATCTTGTATCTCTTGACTTGTTAAAGTAGCCATCTTTTAATAATTAAAATTAATATTAATTGTAATTATTTTTCAATTTTTATAGATAAATCAGTCACCTTCATTATTATTGACCCATTTTAGATTATCAGCATGAATATTCTGTTTATCTTTATCTATGAAATGAACTATATCACTATCACCTCTTTCCTTTTTAACGAAGTGACTTGCAATTAATCTATGCACTAAGAATGATTTTCGATTTCCTTTATGAGTCAATTGAATACCTAAATATCCATCATTATTCTTTTGTTGTTTCATAATTTTTTTATATGGTTTACTATAAATGACTCCTTCTTTATTTATTAA
>Ga0163109_10000339_pt1 | contig 38013 bp, 35 predicted proteins | sample CRUFie1St13metaG_FD_108704 | JGI IMG/M metagenome (GOLD analysis project Ga0163109, IMG submission 108704) | Marine microbial communities from the Costa Rica Dome - CRUD Field 142mm St13 metaG | ecosystem: Environmental > Aquatic > Marine > Oceanic > Photic zone | place: Costa Rica: the Eastern...
AATAGTAAAATTTAGTTTTACTTTCATACCTTTGATTTTTCCTATTTATTTATTTAGATTATTTTCATAATGAAATTCATATTTATCATATTATATATCTTTATAAGTTTTCTATTCTCTCAAAATACAATTGTACATATTAATTCAACATATTTTGATGGAACTCCAAAGGAAATTATCATATATGAATATTCAAATTTATATAAAAATAAACCTTTAAAGATATTAGATACCCTTAGTTTCGATAAAGATGGAAATTTACTATATGATTACAATAACTATTTTAATGATAACTGGTTTTGTAATAAGATAGGAAGTGTACAAATTATAAATAATAAGTTTAGAGTTCTTGACAATTCATCTTGCATTGGCTGTTATTCATATATGGATAATTGGGAGATTATAACAACAAAGAATGAGTTATATGTTAATTTAAATAGTTCAATTTTTTTAGATAAGGAAAGTCAGGATCAAAATTCAAATTATAATTTTTCAATCGTGATTAAATCAATCAATAATTTCATACTAAAATTGGGTTCTTTTGAATATAATTTTATTCGATCTTAATAGATTCTCATAAAATATAAATCATTTTATATTCTAGTCATCTGATTCATCTGTTTAAAGATAAAGTATATATAATTTAAAAACGATTATATGTATATTAAATAGTTAACATACATAATAAATCGAGGCTCAATATATGAAATTTAAATTTCTCTTTTTACTGTCATTTATAATTACTGTTTTTACAGTTCAAGCTCAAGACTTTCATGAAGGTCCTTATGGTACTGAATATTTTGATATAGCAGGTCCTTTTACAATATCAGATTTAAACTCTACACTTAGTGGTGATTTAAATTTTGATGATACTGTAAACATTCAAGATATAATCCTTGAAATTTCATATATAATAGGTACTCTTACTAATATTGATTGGTTTGATGAAGGAGATATGAATAATGACCTTACAATTGATATTTTGGATGTTATACTAATTGTAAATAATATTTTAATACCAGAAGATCCATCTTGGTCATTCGAGAATGAATGGAATGGCAATGATACATATGTATTTATATCATATTCTGGCGCATCTGGCTCTTCAACGCTTTGGAATGCATCAGATCGTGAAGATTTTTTAGAAAAATCTCCAGATAATGTTCATTACTTTTTTGTTTCAGATAGAACATCTTTTGTTAGTGATATAAATAATATTAAAGCTATATATGATGATATCTTAGATACTATGAGTGATGATGAAGCTCGACATTGGAGAAAACATCTTCATTTTGTACCCAATAAAGTTTCTGGCTTTAATAATTGGTTAACTGAAGCACTTCAAGGAAGAAGAGCTATTGCTATAGATCGATTTCAAAGAATAAGAGAAATCGGATACCTAGGAAATCCAAATGGATTTACTGGTACATATATAAGCTATGTTGCTCATGAACCTGTATATTTTAATTCTGAATGGAATAATCTATATGAACCTGAAGATTCTTATGATGAAGTAGTTATTTTTGAAAAAGAACTTTATTCTGGATGGTGGGGATCAACAATTTCTAAAGAAGTTACATTCCCTAGTGATGGAGAACTTTCAAACTATTCTGGGATGTCTATTGAATTACTTAGGGGATGTCCCGACTGTGGTTTATTTGATGGTGGCAGTACTCAAATTGAATGTGGTGAAGATATTAATTATAGTGATAATGGATGTGATGACTACGACAGAATTGCAAGAATGTATATATGTAGTGGACAATGTTATGAAACAATTTATTTAGGAAATGCAGATGAATCTACTTGCTTAGAAGGTGGCAATCTTTGGGATCCAGATCAAGGGATTTGTTATCAAATCATTTATAATGATTTATTTGAAAATGAATGCCTAGATACTTTTACTATGACATGGGATTCAAATAGAGAATGTAATGAAGCTGCTCGATGGATAACCCCCTTTGCTCGTCAGCCTCATCATTTAACTGATATATCTCCTTTTATATCTCTTTTAAAACCAGGTGGCAATAAAACAATAAAATTTCAAGAATCTGGTTGGCCAAATAGTTTATTAACAATGAAAATCAGACTTTATCATAACACTGATGATTCTCCTACAGCAAAGGAAATAATTCCTATTTGGGGTGGAACCGTACTATTTAATCCCGAATATGATGATAATCGTCCCCCTACTCCATTTGAAATTCCATCTAATGCAGAAAAAGTAGAGTTTGTATCATACTTAACTGGACATGGCTGGGGAAATGGAACGTGCTACAATTGCTGCGAATTCTGCAATTCTAAACATATTTTCAGCGTAAATGGAGGTGTTTATGAATTTGAGCAATCCTATCCTGAAGCAAGTCAAACTACTCATTGCATGTCACTTGAAATGATTGGTGAGGGAACTATCCCTAATCAATATGGTACGTGGGGATATGGAAGAGCTGGCTGGTGTCCAGGCCTTGATGTAGATTTAAATGTAACCGATATTACGGAATATGTTCTAGCAGGTGAAGAAAATATTATTGATTATAACGCTTGCAGAGTAAGTGGAAACTCATGTGTAATCCCACCAACTTGTGGGACTTGTGGATATTGTCCAGAAATCGCATTTTCATCTTATATAGTTATTTACTATTAGACTTTCTAAGATAAATTAACTTTACAAATAATATTATTATAAAAGTGGCATTAATCTGATGTAATAATGCAATATATATATTTACACTAGTTATTAATGTTAAAACTCCTAATAGAAATTGAATTATAATTAAAATAGATAATTTAAGCTCATCCAAATACTCATCTTTTTCTTTATATGCTTGTATAATAATATAAATTGCCCATAATAAAATAATTAATCCAATGGTACGATGAATGTACTGAACCGTTGGTAAATTATTAATTAGACTATTTAAAAAACCTAATGAACTATTATATAAAATCTCATATGGAAAAAAGCTATTATTCATTAATGGGTATGTATTAAAAATATATCCAGCTTTTAAGCCAGCTGTAAATGTTCCAAAAATTATCTGAATTAAAATTATAATGAAAAATAATAGAGTAGATTTATAACTCATTAAATGTTTTTTAGATTTTAAGCTTCCTTTTTTGAGGTATTGTAAATATGTATATGATACTAAAATCATTGCCATCATAAAATGTAACATAAGACGGATATGATCTACGAAAGGGTTTTGACTTAATCCGCTCATAACCATATACCAACCAAGTAGACCTTGTGAAATAATTAATAAAATTATCGTTAAAACTACTTTTAAATCATTTTTAGAGATTCTATTTTTAAAAAGTAGATAAATAAGCGGTATAATGAAAAATAATCCAATTAATCTACCAACCATTCTATGCAAATACTCCCAAAAAAATATAATTTTAAATTCAGCTAGAGTCATATCCAAATTAATTTCTTTATATTCAGGATATTGCTTGTAATGATTAAATTCTTCTTCCCAATCATTATTAGTAATTGGAGGAATAATTCCCGCTAGAGGCTCCCAATCTACCATTGATAAACCAGAATCTGTCAATCGCGTAATTCCTCCAATAGCAATCATAACTACCATTAGAATGATGCCATAGGCATACCATTTTGCGAAGAAACTATCTGATATCATAATTTTTAAGAAGAAATAATAATCAACAAAAGTAACATGGGAAGATAAACAATAGATGCAAAGAATAATTGTCTAGCTGTCTTAATATTAACATTAATAGTAAATTTGACTACAGCATATACAAAACCTGATGACAAAAGCATATTTAAAAATAAATATGATATTCCTACTAGTTTACTAAAATACAGCGAAAATGTGATAATAATTAAAATCAATGTAAAAAATACAACATGTACCCGAGTTTCTATTTGATTAGAATATAAACTTGGAAGCATAATGAATCCTCCACGATTGTAATCATCAGAATACATGTAAGCGAGAGCAAGAAAATGAGGTATCTGCCAACAAAACATTATAGAGAAAAGAACAATGGTAATTGAGGTAAAATCATTAGTTGCAGCAAACCAACCACCAACTGGAGGCAAGGCACCTGGAATTGCTCCTACTAATGTATTCAAATAAGTAACTCTTTTGAGTGGTGTATATAAAAGTATATAGCAAACTACTGTCAACAAAGATAAAAGAGATACTATACTATTTACGTAGTACCATAGATAAAATATTCCTAAAAATGAGCAGATAATACCAAAAATTAAACCAGAAAAAGGTGAAATATATCCTTTAGGTATGGCACGTTCTTTGGTTCGTTCCATTTTTAAATCAGATTTATATTCAATGGCTTGATTTAAGGTACAGGCACCTGCAGAGCTTAGCAATGTTCCTACCATTAGATGAAAAAATACAAGCCATTCATTTAATTGAAGCATATAAGAACCATTAACTCTTAATGCTAAATAATACCCTAGATAAGCAGAAATAGCTACCATTAGGCATATTCTTGGCTTTGTTAGAGATATATAGTTTTTAAACATAGTTAAGAATTGAGTAAGTATGTTGTATTATTTTTAAGAATGTTGAACTCAGAATCTATAGCAGGATCATAATATCCAACAATTTCTCCATCATAATTAATTAAAATAAACTTTGTTGGGTGCATCCCAGGTAAATTATCTCCTGACAATAAAAATCCTTCCTGTAAAAGACTACTAATTGAAGAATCGGTTTGTAAAAAATACCAATTGCTATAATTTAAATTTCTTGTATTTATATAATTATTTATTACTTCCTTAGAATCATTTATGGGGTCAACAGAAATACTAAGAAATTGTATATTTTTATCATTTTTATATATTTCAGCTAACTCTTTCATCTTTTCACTCATCCTTGGACATATCACTGGACATGATGTGAAAAAAAAATCAGAAATTGTTATCTTACCTTTTAAATCATTTGTTGTAAAAACATCATCGTGTTGATTAATAAAACTAAAATAGGATACTTTGTGAATAGGACTTGGTGATGAAATATTATTTAGACTTAAAATAGCCATTATTACAATCATGCAACTAAAAATTACTATATAATTACGACGTTTCATTTAATATTACCTAATTTGAAATTAGTAAGATTTTTTGTTTCTAAAATTTTCTTCTGGGGCTTGCTCTTCAACAACTTTTGCTCTTATTTCATAGAGAGTATGCCTATAGTTTGTATCAATGGCTGTTATTACAATAAATACTCCCATAAAAATTATTGATCCTAACATTAAAGCTAAGTTCAACCTATTATCATGCAATAAGTGCATGAAGTATAAAAGAACTAAGGATGCTTTAAAAGAAGCAATAATCATTGCTAGTATTATATTAAACCATCCAAAGTCAAACTGTACAGAAAACAATGTAACTCCTGTCATGAATAATAACGTAAAATAGATTCCAAGATATATTTTAAGAGGCGTTATGTGTATATGATGTTCATTTTTACTCATTTTTTATCCTATAAGGTAAAGAAGTGGAAATAGATATATCCATATCAAATCAACTAAATGCCAAAACAAACCTACCATCTCAACTGGCGTATAATATGCTGATGTAAAATGTCCCTTATATGTCCTAATTATCAGCCATAAAATAAGAACCATACCTGCGACTACATGAATACCATGTAATCCTGTCATCATAAAATAAATACTAAAAAAAACATGTGGATTATTACCTTCAATAGAAACGCAATCTGGATAAACCTGTGGACTATATAACGCTCCTGGTAAATGTCCGCAATGAAACTTATGTTCGTATTCAAAATACTTTATAACCAGAAATGTACATGCAAAAATAAATGTTAATACCAAATGTACCAATGCTACTTTTGGCTTATTTACCTGTACATACCTTATGGCTAAGGCCATAGTTAATGAACTAGTAATTAGAACCACTGTATTAGTAGCACCCATTGTTGCATCTAGAGCTCTATGAGCATTAATAAACATATCTGGATTCCACATTCTATAAATTGCATAGGCACAAAAGAATCCTGCAAAGGTTAAGACTTCTGTAACTAAAAAAGCCCACATTCCCAATTTGGAAGACTCGTATTGCTGATTAGAATCAACGAAATGATGCTGGAAATATGGATTTTTATCTTGACTCATTTGTCAATTGTCCTATCAATCTCAATTTTATCATAGTCATATGGCCCATGTGATATTTTAGGCTCTTCTAAAAAGTTATGTGCTGGGGCAGGTGAAGGAGTTTGCCATTCTAATGTAAGAGCACCCCATGGATTACTACCTGCAACTTTTCCATTTTTGATTGAATGAATCAGATATACAAGCATTATTAAGAATGATAACGCTATAAACCATGATCCTATTGTTGATAATTGATGATAAAAATGAAATACATCTGTATTCTTTAAGCCGTCGTATTGCCAATACCTTCTCGGCATACCTAGTGAACCCATAATAAACTGTGGAATAAATGTTAGGTTAAAACCGAAGAAAATCATTATTGCAGAAATTCTTGCCCATTTTTCACTATACATTCTACCAAATATTTTGGGCCACCAATAATGTAACCCTCCCAAAAATGCAATTACAGTACCTCCCATCATGACATAATGGAAATGAGCAACAACAAAGTACGTATCATGAAGCATTACATCTACAGATAATGTTCCTAAGAAAATTCCTGTGAGCCCCCCAATAGCAAAAAGCAATAAGAAATTTAATGCATATAACATTGGTGCCTCAAAACTAATTCTGGCCCGATAAAGAGTTGCAAGCCAATTAAATATTTTAACGCCGGATGGTAATGCAGTCAAATAAGTAATAACTGAAAAAATTAGCGCTGCAAATTCTGATTGGGATGTAAACATATGATGTCCCCAAACTAGAAATCCAAATAATGCTATTGCCATTGTTGAGGCTGCAATATAAGTATACCCAAATATTTTCTTTTTTGAAAACGTAGAAATCAACTCACTAATAATACCCATTCCTGGTAGAATCATTATATACACAGCTGGATGAGAATAGAACCAAAAGAAATGTTGAAACAATACAGGGTCTCCGCCCATAGCTGGATCAAAAATACCAACCTGTAAAGTTCTTTCCATTATCAGTAAAATCATTGTAACGGCAATGACTGGAGTTGCTAATATTTGAATTAATGCTGTAGCATATAATGACCAAACAAATAAAGGCAGTGAGAACCAGTTTAAACCTGGAGCTCTCATTTTATGAATAGTAACAATAAAATTTATACCAGTGAAAATTGAAGAAAATCCTAATACGAAAACTGCAAAAGTCATAGACATTACTGCCGTATCCGTTGAGCTGCTGTAAGGAGTGTAAAAAGTCCATCCAGTATCTACCCCACCAGAAACAATAGAAAATATTCCAATAGCACTCCCAACTACATAAACATACCAACTTGCTAAATTTAATTTAGGGAAGGCGACGTCTTTAGTTCCAAGCATGATAGGAAGTATTATATTACCCATAGCCGCAGGTACTGAAGGGATAATAAACATAAATATCATTATTGCACCATGTAATGTATAAAAAACATTGTAAGTATTTTTGTCGAGTAAATCACCCCCCGCAGGAGTAATCAATTCTAATCGCATCATAAGTGCAAGAATGCCTCCAACAGCAAAAAAGAACATTATAGCAAAAAGATACATTAGACCAATTCTTTTGTGATCATAAGTTACAAGCCATGACCTTATTGTGGTTTTATCATTTAAATAGTTATTTTCTAAATATTCTCTCATATTACCTCTGTTTACTTTAGTGATTTGATATATTCGATAACACCTTCTATTTCTCGATCTTTAATTAGGCCTTTGTATGAAGGCATATTACCATTTTCATAGCCTTTTACAATATGCTTCTGAGGATATAATATAGATTCCCTAATATAATTTTCATCAACTAACTTATCTTCTGTAGAAACGTGTTCTGCCATAGTATTCCAAATTCCTTTGAATGAAGGACCGATCATTGAACTACCATCAATAGAATGACAAGTATTACATGCATGTTTTTTATATGCTGTTTCTCCAACTTCAACCAATGGAATTGATTCATCAATGACATTTGCTTTTTCTACCCAATCTTCATAATCTTCTTGTGATTTAACTATTACTTTTCCAAGCATTTCTGAATGGCTAGCTCCACAATATTCAGTACATAGTAAATCATATTCTCCTACCTTTGTAGCTTCAAACCATGTCATCATATACCTATTAGGAATGATATCCATTTTCACTCTAAATTCAGGAACATAAAAACTATGCAATACATCTTGTGACTGCATAACTAATTTAATTGGCGTATTTACAGGTACTACTAGGTCACGAGGATTTGCAAAACCTTCTTTATATTTAAAATTCCATGCCCATTTCTGAGCAGTTACATTAATTTCCATAGCACCATAAGGAATTACATTCATTTTCATATATGTTCCTGCACCCCAAAAGAAAACAATCATTACAAGAACAAAGGGTATAAATGTCCATGTTACTTCAAGAATAGTATTATGTGAGCTTGATTTTAATTTTTTTGTATTATCTCGATTTCTATATTTCCAACTAAAATAAAAAACACAAAAAGCAACAATAGCTAAGAAAATTATTGTCCAATAATAAATGAAATAAAATAATGAATCAACCTCGCTTGCTACTGTTGAAGCTTGTTGAGGCAACCATGTTGTTTGTTCAGTGGCATTTAAAAACATTAAACTATACCCTCCTTATACCAATAAAAAGATAAAAAAGATGCCATCGCAAACATTGTTGCAACTCCTGAAAGTTTCATTACATTAGTAGCTACTATTGAGTAACTTCCTGCATCGGGATTATATTGATAGCAATACAAAAGAATTTTATCAAAAATAGAAGCGAACTTACCATTAGACGCCTCGTTTATTGCTAATGTGAAATCATTTGGTGAAGGTGAAACACCAAATAAATGATGAGAAATTTCACCCTCCTCATTTAATATATATATAACCGCAGGATGAGCATACTGGTCCGTATAACTATCATAAGAATAGTTAAAACCAAGTTGATCAGAAAGCTTATTAATATCTGATGAATTTGAGACTACTGAGAACGTCCAAAAGTCTTCTTTAATTTCACTGAAATATTGGTTAATATAGCTATTCTTTTTTTGCTTAGCTAAATCACTATTTTCTGATGGGTCTATACTTACAGTCAAAACGTTAAAATCTAAACCCGGATCTAAATTACTTCCATTAATTGCATCAGATAAACCGTTCATTACCATTGAGCATAACATAGGACATTCATAGTAAGCCATTACTAAAACTGTTGGAGAATAATTCAAAAATTCACTTAGCTTAAATGAATCACCACTCTCATTAACAAGTGAAATACTAGTATCAATTTTATCACCAATTTTATTTTCTACATCGATACTATTTAAGTACTTGTCTGATGGTGTGTCAGATGAAAAAATCAAATTTATTATTATTATTATATAGGCTTTTTTAATCATTGTATCTATTTAATGCTTTTTCCATACCTCTTTCTAATTCATTTGACTCTAAAAACATTACTTTAGCTTTGTTATAGTCTAACGTTTGCTTTGTATCTCTTTCTAAAAACATTTCTTGGGTAAACTTTTCGTCCAATAAAAACATATAAAAATATATCGCAAAAATAACTAGAGCTACTGCTAATAATCCTAATATGGAATAAATAACAATAGGCATTATATCCATAGAATCTTCTTCATATCCTGTCAAATCGAATCCCATTAATATTTTCCTTTTATTGAATCTTCAAATCTTCCTTCGTTAACAGGCATCATTGGATATTCAGAAAATCTCTTCCAAAATAATGACATAAAAAAACCACCATGAGCAAGGAAAATTGTTATATCAACCCAATTAAATACAATTGTATCCTCATGAAGATTTGGAAGTACATTCCAATAGATATCAATCCAGTGCATGAGTAAGATTAATGATGCAAGTGTACCTAATATAGATAAGATTTTTTTGGTCTTATCAAAAATTAGTGTTAAAAATGGGATTACAAAGTGACCAAAAATCAAAAATAAGGATAAGTGTATCCACGTACCATGACTTCTTGCCAAATACCATTCAATTTCCTCAGGCAAGTTACCATACCAGATTATATAATACTGAAAGCCTGCGATATAGGCCCAGAACACTGTAAATCCAAACATTATACGAGCTAGATCATTGAAATGTTGCATATTAATTTCATTATATAAAATTCCCTGATTTCGTAGGTAAATCAAAACTAGTGTAATAAAAGCTATAGATACTAAAAATGAGCCTGCAAAAATATAAACTCCAAACATTGTGGAATACCAATGTGGATCTAAAGTCATTAACCAATCAAAAGCTGCAAAGCTTATTGTCAATGCATATATAAAGGTACCAATACCAGACCATTTCCTAAGTATTTGAAAAGATTCGCCCGAAGAATATCTGGTTGAGTGGTAATAAAGAATTCTTGATATAAATATCCAGCAGATAAAGTAAAATAAAGATCTAGCTAAAAAGAAATTTTTTGAAAGATATGGCTGTTTCATTTTATGATGCGTCCATTCATACAAAATATCCATACCAAAGTATAAAGGAATTGCGAATAAACAAACATAAGGTATTAAAGACATTGAGGTTTCTGCAATTCTTCTCATACCTACACTCCATGTTGCATTCATGGCAAAATGCATAAGCACAAAAAACATACAGCCTAAGGATAGTGTCATCCAGAACATAAATGAAACTAAATATGAATGATAAAAATGTTCAACATTATTTAAATATCCCAAATAGCTAAAAGATGTTGCTACAGCACCAAGAATGAAAAAATTTCTTACTAAATTATTAGTATCCTTAAATTGAAAAATATTATTCATAAACATTGTCTTTCATGTATCTTAAAGCTCTTATATAGGTAACTATCGCCCATCTATCTTCTTCAGTTATTTGCCCTGAGTATCCTTTCATATTATTTTTTCCGTTTGATATAATGTCATAAAAATATCCATCTGATTTATCATCCAATGTTTCCGATAATATAGATGTCACAATGACATTATATTGGTCGCTTTGTGCAACTAATCCATTTCCAATACCACTATACCCATGACAAACTGAGCAATAAATATTAAATCGATCTTGACCCCGTTTAATAAAATTTTCATCAACATCTAAAATTTCAGATACATTTTTCACATACTCCCCATCTTCATTTTTACCTATGAAAAAATCTGGATTGTCATCTTTATAAAACCCATAAGGTATAGTACCTTCAATAGGATTTCTTTTAGTCCTATCATCCTTTTCATAAAAATATTGCTTCTCTTGAGCATCATACCTTTCTACGTCATCCATATTTGGATTTAAATGGATAGGTGGTTTCTTGGACGGCATACCTTGACAACCAAATAGAAATAAAGAAATAAAAATATATAAAACTTTTATCATTCTTCTATTACCTCAATATTCTCACCACCAATAGATAGCAGAAAATTTTTAGTATCTTCAAGATCAAATTTTGGATCTTTAAATTCAATGCTAATAAAAAATGTATCATCTGTAGCTTTCTTAAAGCTTTCTGAATTAAAAAGAGGATGATGAAATGTAGGTAATTTGTTTAAATGAAACATTCCCAATAATGCAGAAAATGCTCCGCCAAGAACCATTAAAACAAAAGTTATAATCATAAATGCCTGCCAGCTAAACAGAGGTTTGCCTGATATCACAATTGGATAAGCAATCGTACTTGACCACCATTGAAGCGTTAAGCCTACAGATGCTCCAACAATACACCCAACTCCTACAATAAATCCAACTATAGAGCGCTTTAACCCCATTGCATCATCAAGTCCATGTACAGGAAAAGGTGTATGACAATCAAAATCGACATATCCATTTTTTCTAGTAGATTCTGCTGCATGAAGAATGTCATGAGGCGTATTAAATTTAGCTATCATTCCATATATCTGCTTTGGTGCCATCAATGTTCTTCTCCATGATGAGGATCAGCTTCAGGCATTACACTTTTCACTTCCGCAATTGCTATGATTGGCATAAATCTTAAAAATAGAAGGAATAAAGTAAAAAATAATCCAAAAGAGCCTAAGAATAAAGATGCATCCCAAATTGTTGGAGAATAGTAATCCCAATTAGCTGGTAAATAATCTCGCGATAATGATGTTACAGTTATAACAAACCTTTCAAACCACATACCTATATTTGCAAATATGGATGCTATAAATAATACGGGGATACTAGATCTTAGTTTCTTAGACCAGAAAAGCTGTGGTACAATCACATTGCAAGAAATCATAATCCAATATGCCCAGGCATAAGGGCCAAAAGCTCTATTTACAAATGCAAATGATTCATATGTATTATTACTATACCATGCAATAAAAAATTCCATTGCATAGGCATAGCCTACCATCGAACCGGTTACTAGCATAATTTTTGCCATTTTATCAAGATGACCCATTGTAATTATTGATTCTAAGCCATATATCCATCTAACAGGTATTGCTAATGTTATTACCATCGCAAATCCTGAAAATATAGCACCTGCCACAAAGTATGGAGGGAAAATTGTTGTATGCCATCCAGGGAGTAAACTTATGGCAAAGTCAGTACTCACAATACTATGCACAGAAAGGACCAAGGGTGTTGAAAGACCAGCTAGCATTAAATATGCTTGCTCATAATTTTGCCAGTGCCTATTACTTGACCTCCATCCTAACGACAAAATACCAAAAACTACTTTCTTGACTTTGCTTTTAGCTCTATCTCTTAAGGTTGCAAAATCTGGAATCAATCCAACATACCAAAATAAAAGCGAAACAGTAAAATAGGTTCCTACCGCGAATACATCCCATAATAACGGACTTCTAAAATTTGGCCACATTAACATTGAATTGGGGATGGGAAACATGTAGTATGCTACCCAAACTCGTCCAATGTGAACTCCTGGGAAAATAAGAGCACATATAACGGCAAAAATTGTCATCGCCTCAGCAAATCTATTAATTGCGGTTCTCCACTTTTGCCTAAACAAAAACAGTACGGCAGAGATTAATGTTCCAGCGTGACCAATACCTACCCAAAATACAAAGTTAACAATAGCCCAACCCCATCCAACAGGGTTATTTAACCCCCAAATTCCTACTCCCTCATAAATTAGATATGCTAATGAAATCTGAAGAACACCCAGCAAAGATAGTGAAAATAAAAAAGCTAGCCACCAACCCTTAGGTGGAGGAGTTTCTGTAATTGAACTTATTTTTTCGGTTATTGTTGTAAAAGTATGATCTCCTTCAACTAAAGGAGGTTCTACTACGCCGTAAGGATCAATATTTTTTATTTTATCGCTCATTAATGATGTCCATGGCTATCATGACCATGATCATGATTGTGTTTGGTTTTATCTGCTACAACTAAATCAGGATGTGGATTTCTAAATTTAGCCAAATATGTTGTCCTTGGTTTCGTATTAAGCATTTTTAGTAAAGAGTAATCATGGCTAAGTGCCTTTGCTTTTGAAACTTCACTTTCCGGATTATTTATATCTCCAAATTTTACAGCATCCATTGCACATGCAGACTGACATGCAACATTAATATCAGAATCAGTTAATTCTCTATCTTCAAGCTTTGCCTTAATTTCAGCAGCATGAATTCTTTGTACACAATACGTGCACTTTTCCATTACTCCTCTGAATCTAACGGTCACATCGGGGTTCGCAGCCATTTGCACCACATCAGGAGTGTCAACTGTGTAGTTATAGAAATTAAATCTTCTAACTTTATATGGACAGTTATTAGCACAATATCTAGTACCTATACATCTATTATATGCCATTCCGTTAAGTCCGTTTTCATCATGAACAGTCGCTGCAACGGGACACACTTGCTCGCACGGAGCATTCTCACAATGGAGGCAAGATACAGGCTGTAATGCAAATTCTGGATTTTCAGCATCACCTTTAAAATATCTATCCATTCTAACCCAACTCATTTCACGACCAGCCATAACTTGTTCCTTACCTACTACTGGAATATTATTTTCGCTTTGACATGCAATAGCACATGCATTACAACCACTACAAACATTTAAATCTATGCTCATCCCCCATTGATGGCCCTTAGAGTAATCATGAGTTGGATACATTGATGGAATATCTTCATTCTTCTTTGGGATGTGCCACTTTTTATCATAATAATCAACAAAATCGTCATCTTTCTTATACTCTTCAATAGTAGATTCTCTAATAATTTCTGGTAATCTCTTTTCGACTTCATCTCCTGCTAATCCTTCAATGTCTAAGCCATGATGATCCTGCACGCATGCAACCGGATGCTTCCTACCTGTTTTGGTTAGCTTTATACTACTAAAATAACTACCTGGTTTTTTTATATTTAATGCATTGTAACCCAGCACTCCTTCATCTATATAGGTTCTATCAACTTCTCTTTCCATAATTCGCCCATAACCAACTTCAAGAATGACTGTATTGTCAGGTAGGCCTGGAAGAATCCATATTGGAGCTTCAATTGAAGAGATATTACCGTTATTCACCACAGAAATTTCTACAACATCTGAATTACTCAAATTATTATCTTTCGCTGTTTGAATGCTTATAAGTGCAACGTTTTCCCAGCTAATTTTACTAACTGCATCTGGAACTTCTCTGAGCCAGAAATTATTCATATATCTTCCATCGTATACTTGAGATGACAAGCTAAATCTAGCGGTGAATTCCTTTGGTTTATTTTTCGTTAAATTTTGATTTATTTGTGAAAAAATCTGTTTATGAGACTTTATATTAATTTTTTTAACGTTTACTACATTTGATAGTGCACTAGTTTTTAATAATCCATCGTGAATAACTTTATTAAAATCAGATTTATTCTTTGATTTCCATATTTTTGAATCTTTTAAAATTTTATAATCAGTCTTACTCTCACCAAGCATAATAGATAGAAATTCATTGATAGATATCGAATTATATAGCGGTCTAATCAGGGGCTGAATTATTGACAAGGTACCATCTATGCTTCTTGCGTCACCCCAAGATTCCAAATAGTGACTAATCGGGATACTCCAAGTGGATTGATCAGAAGTTAAATCTTTATGAGTCCCAAGATAATAAATATTTGATACTAAATTGGAAAGTTGATCTTTCAACATATGAGAAAAAAGATGAACAAAATCCATATCTAATATGAATAAATTATCAATTTCTTTATTATTAATCTTATCTATTAATTTTAGAGTAGATTTAAGCTCAGGTTTTAATGATTCTTGAACTGACGCGTACTTAATGGTATTATTGTTATTGCCCAGCTCTTGATTTAAAATATATACCAGTGAATGAGCATGGTCTGGCAAATAGTCTCCAATTGTTATGACTGATTTTGATTTATTTTTTATAAGATCAGATGCAAGAACTTTAATTACTTTTTTATATTTATCATCAAATGATGAGTTTGTAATATCTATACTTTGAAGATTGTACAAACCTAATTTTATTAATTCATTATTTAGCTCAGCTAAAAAATTATGAACTAAATTTGGATTTATTTTAAATCTATGGTCTGCCATCATGCCTGTACTTGTCAAATTACTTTCAATGCAATACAATCTATTCATCGAATCAGAATTGGTTTTCACTCTTCTAGACTTTGAGAATGTTTTTTGATTATGAATAGAGGTTTGATCTGCACCTAAAAAATCAGATTCAATTGAAAGAATAACATTGGCTTTATCAAAGCGATAAAATGGTACAATTTCTTTACCTGTTAATCCTTTTAAACCAGAGATTTGATTCTCCTTCGAATCTAAATCGAAGCTAACCCATTCAGAGCCAGTAAATGATTCTTTAAGTTTATTTATTAATTCAATCGTCGATGGAGAATTGATTGTTTTTGTAATAAATGCAGTTTTATCCTTATCCTTATCAATAGATTTAATTGATTTTGACAATTCTTTTAAGTTAGAAATTTGATTCAGCAATAATGGCTCTTTCAGCCTATCTGGGTCATAAAGGTCAAGAATAGAAGCCTGCATAAATGAATTTACACTTCCTTTTGATTGTGGATGATCTTTATTCCCTTCAATGTGAGTTGGCCTACCAACATGACTTTCTACTATCGCTCCATATGCATTAAGACCTATTGGTATCGTTGTTGAGTAATAGTTTGGTATACCCGGAATTACATCTTCAGGGGCGTCAACGTAAGGTATTAATTTTTGTACTGGTTTTCTACATCCCACAAGTCCTGCCATTGCCATAGATGCACCCATTAGAGTCAAAAACTTTTTACGCGTCATTGTTTCTGCTAATTCAACAGTACCTTCTGGAAATTCTTTAATAAGAAAAGATTTTATATCATCAGAGCCCATTTTTTCATCAAGACTTCTCCAATAAGTTTTATCTTTATAGTTTTTTATCTGTGACATGCCGTACAATCCTCTGGAGGTGATATTCCATGTATTTTTATATATTCATTCATCATTTCTTCATGACCTTCTGAAGCAACCCAGTCCATTTGCGTAACACTTACATTCTCTGGTCTAATGTGTTTTGCTGGATCTCTGTGACAGTCCAAACACCAACCCATGCTAAGTGGTTCTGCCTGAGCAACAACCTCCATCTGGTCAATTCTACCATGGCAGCTTGCACATCCAATGTTTGCATCTACGTGAACTGCGTGATTAAAATAAGCATAATCAGGTAGCATATGAACTTTTACCCACTCAATTGGCTTACCCGTATTCCAACTTTCACGAACTAAAGCAAGATCTTCTGAATCAGAATCCACACCCACAATATTATGACAGTTCATACATGTTTGGGTTGGGGGGATATTTGCCTCATGTGAGGCTTCTACTGATGTATGACAGTATCTACAATCCATACCAAGTTCACCTGCATGAAGTTTATGAGAATAATCTACAGGCTGATCAGGACGATAGCCTACATCTGTAAATTCTGGGGAACCAAAATAAGAAAAAAAGAATACAACAGAGCCAAGTGCACCAGCCCCTAAGACCGCTGCAATAACGGGTGCATAATTAGCCCATTTTGGAAATATCTGTGTCGTAACTATATCCTCAGTTTAAGTAAGTCATTTCATGCAATAATTCTATATATAAATTTAAATCTTATATAAGAAGGTCTGCAAGGTTTAAATGGATATATTTTTAAAATATTTTAATGATTCAGGATTTACAATAGATGACTTATTGCTAACCTCGTCTCCATCAATTGTTTTTTTTATGGCTAGCTCTATTTTTTTTCCATTTAAAGTATAAGGGATATCATCTACTTTAAAAATTTTATATGGAATATGTTTAGGGCTACATTCTTGTCTTAAGCTTTGCTTAATTAGATTATTAATTTTGCTGTCAAGTTCTTTGCTCATCTTAACAAATAAAAGAATTTTCTCATCGCCATCTATATTTTTAGAAATAGCTACCGAATCTAAAACTCCATCTATTTTTTCAACCACCTTATAAATTTCTGAAGTACCGATTCTAACTCCACCAGGGTTTAATGTTGCATCTGACCTTCCAAATATTCTAACTCCGCCCATCTGATTTATAGATATGTAGTCACCATGGGTCCACTTTTCTTTAAATTTTGCAAAATATGCATCATGATACTTGCCTCCATCCTTATCACCCCAAAAATAAATTGGCATTGAAGGGAATGGAGTCTCACAAACTAATTCTCCTTTTTCTGAAACAATAGAACTACCATTTTCATCATAACTCTTCACATTCATTCCAAGTCCTAAACATTGGAGATCTCCTTTATAGACAGGTAAATTTGGATTGCCAAGAGCAAAACAGGAAATGATATCAGTTCCTCCTGAAATTGAGGATAGCTGGACACTTTTTTTCCAATAATCGTATACAAATTGGAAATTTTCTTCATTTAACGGAGATCCTGTAGACAAAATTGAATCTAAATTATCAAAATTAAAACTATCACCTGGCTTACGTCCAGATAGTCTTAGTGAATCTATGTATTTTGCACTTGTGCCAAAAACATTAATTCTTCTGCTTGATGCCATTTCGAGCAGTCTATCCTGATTTGGGAAAAAAGGATTGCCATCATACAGTACAATAGTAGCACCTAGAGATAGACTGGAAACAAGCCAATTCCACATCATCCAACCGCAGGTTGTATAATAAAAAACTTTATCTCCTTTTTTTATATTTGTATGAAGGGACAATTCTTTGATGTGTTGAACTAGTGTTCCTCCAGAAGAATGGACAATACTTTTAGGCTTACCAGTAGTTCCAGATGAATACATGATATACAATGGATGATCAAAATCAAATACATCGTAATCATAGATTGTAGATGTTGTCTTATTCATTAAATCACTATATCTTTGTAATCGATTATCTGTTATTTCAAAAGCCTTTATATAGTCAATAGCTACAATAGACTCTAAGCTATTAATCTGCCTAGATACATTTATAATTTTATCGATAATAGAAAAATACTTACCCTTAAAAGAATAGCCATCTGTGGCAATCAATACTTTTGGCGAGACTTGCCTAAACCTATCTAAAATAGCTTCCTCTCCAAAATCGGGAGAGCATGATGTCCAGATAGCACCAAGCTTTGCTGTTGATAGCATTAATATCACCGACTCTGAGATATTGGGAGTAACAGATGCAACTCGATCTCCAGGACTCACTCCGATTGACTTTAAATAATTAAAACAAGTATCTACTTTTTGATTTAATTCATTGAATGTTATTTCCAATATTTCACCAGACTCAGAATGAGATTCAATTGCAATTGAATCATCATTTATTTTTAACAAGTTTTGAGCAAAATTTAACTTCATATTTGGATACCATTTCGTCCCTGGCATACGCATGTCTCCATCAATATGAGGAAACAGTGATCCTTTGTAAATGATTTTCTCATATTCAATCAAAGATGACCAAAAGTCATTTAGTGAATTAACAGACCATTTATGTAAGGCATCATAAGTGTTCAAATTAGTGTTATACTTGCTATTAATATATTTTTGAAAAGATGTAAGGTTGCTTTGAGCTACTAAATCTTCAGAGGGACTCCATATTGGCTTTGTTAACATCTATTTTATTAGTCTTAAAACTGCCTGCCAAGCAATATCTATATCCATATCCTCTAGCAAAGCTTTTATTTTTTCAACTAGAGTCTGATTGTCTAAATCATCAAAAACATTATAATCTGAATCAAATTCTGGAATTTCTTTACTACCTGCCAACTTTGCAAGCTCATTACCAGAAAAACTCTTACTTTCAAGAATAGGCTTAGGTAAAGCATCAAAACCAATACCATTATGCTTTGGCTTGTGAACTTCAAAAATTCCACTTTTGGATCGAGAATAAAAATTATAACCTAAACGAGATATAGGATCAAGTTTAAATGGATCAATTTTATCATTTTCATCAAATATTTTTTCAGATACATGAAAACATAAAATTTCACCCAAAACTAAATTACCACTTCCTGGTTTACCGCCAAGCTCTATTATATCATATAATTTGCATTCCATTATAAAATTTGATTTATCAACTGAAGGAGGAGATATTAATGATGATTTCTTTTTTGAAAAGCCACTTTTAACAAATTCATCAATATCTGAGTTGTATTCACATGATGATAAACTAACTTGTTCTACCATATTGTAATTAACCATCGATATAGAAAACTCATTAGTATTACGAATATTAATCAAGGTATCTTTTTGATTTCCTGTACGACCACTATTGGCTGGAGAAAATCCAACGATTGGTGGATTTGATCCAAATGCATTAAAATATGAAAAAGGTGCTAGATTATCATTGCCATCATTGTCTTGTGTAGCTACAAATGCGATAGGACGCGGAGATACTCCTGAAATCATTAGTTGATATGTTTCTTTAAGGCCTACATCTTTAATATTTATAGTTTTATACAAATTATAATCTTTAATTAAAGTATTACTTTAAGTAAGCCAACTAAGTGAATATTTTTCATCTTCAATTTCTTTAAGTCCACTTGCAACTTTTAACGGCTTGAAGGTATCTACCATGACAGCTAATTCTTCAGTTCTTTTCTTTCCTATTGACCCTTCATATCTTCCAGGATGTGGTCCATGTGGAATCCCCGCAGGATGAAATGAAATAGATTGTTCCTCTACTCCATTTCGACTCATGAAATCACCCATTGAATAAAATATAACTTCATCTGAATCTACATTTGAATGTGGATATGGAGCCGGTATTGATTCAGGATGATAGTCAAACATTCTGCTTACAAAAGAGCATACTACAAAACCAGCAGATTGGAAAGTTTGATGCACTGGAGGTGGCTGATGGATACTTCCAGTTATTGGCTCAAAATCATTGATATTCAACTTCCATGGATAATAGCACCCGTCCCATCCTATTATATCAAAAGGACTGTTCTTTAGTATGCATTCTTGAATTCCTTTTTTAAGTCTAACTTTTAAGTGAACATTCTGAGATAATTCAATTGGATCTAAATCTGGAACAGCAATATCTCTTTCACAAAATGGAGAATGCTCCATTAACTGCCCGAACTTATTTCTATATCGATTAGGAGTTTCAATTGGCGCAGATGACTCCAATAAAAGACAAGATAAATCAGTATCTAAATTCATTTTCCAAATAATTCCTCTAGGTATTACTAAATAATCACCAGTCTTTATATTGATATGTCCAAAATTTGACTTAAAACATCCATTTCCACTTTGAATGTAAAACAACTCATCAAAATGAGAATTTCTATATGCATAATCCATATCCTTATTGGCATGCAATTTATAGATAGTAATATCATCATTATATAAAAGAGGCTGCCTTGCATTCACACAATCACCTGATAAGTTTAATTTTTTTGTAAAGAAATGTCTATTCTTATGCTTACCAAAAGATTCAGTAATATTGAATTCGTTAAAATTCCCAACAGATAATATTTCTGTAGGCATCTTTTCATGATATACATTAGAATAAATACTAGAAAAGCCCTCCCTGCTGATATGCTCTTCAAAGAATAATTTCCCATTTTCTTTTTTAAACTGAGTATGTCTTTTACTGGGAACATTTCCTCTTTTGATATAAAACATTATAGATTCCCTCTTCTTTGCTGTTCTTTCTCAATTGATTTAAATAAAGCCATAAAATTACCTTTACCAAATCCTTGACAACCTTTTCTTTGAATTATTTCAATAAAAAGTGTGGGCCTATCTTGCACAGGCTTAGTAAAAAGTTGAAGCAGATAACCTTGTTCATCTTTATCAACTAAAATTTTAAGTTCTTTAAGTTTTTCAATATCCTCATCTATCACTCCAATGCGATTTTGTAAATCGTCATAATAATTATCCGGAACGTCTAAGAAATCAACTCCATTATTTCTCAAGGCAGAAATTGTAGAAATTATATCAGTTGTTAAAAGAGCAATATGTTGAACGCCAGGACCATTATTAAAGTCAATGTACTCTTGAATTTGAGATTTTTTCAAACCTTCAGCTGGTTCATTAATTGGCAATTTTATCTTATTATTATCTGATTTCATCACCTTGCTTCTTAATGCAGAATACTGTGTTGCAATATCATCTTCTGTGAATTCAATAAACGAGTTAAATTTAAAGCTTTTTTTATAGAATGATACCCAATCATTCATTTTATTATCTTCTACATTCGCAACTACATGATCTACTAATAATAGATTTGGTGAAGCAATACATAGATTATTGGTATTGTATGGTATAAATCCTGGCTTCCAAAGACCTTTATAATTACTTGCGTTAATAATAGAATGTTTTACATCTCCATATGTTTTTAAAGAAGCTATTTCATATACTCCATATTCATCAGAAATTTGCTGAGGACTCAAAAGTGGTTCAGCACCGTTGTCAACACAAAATTTAAAATCTTGATCGACCGAATCAGTAGTAAACGCAATGTCGCTTACCCCATCACCATGCTTTTCTACCCATTTTGATATTCTATGATTAGATGAAAGAGCCGTAGTAAATACAAAGAAAATATTATTTTGTTTTAAAACATAAGAAACACATTCTTTATCACCTGTTTCTGGACCAGAATATGCATAACCTGAAAACCCAAAAGCTGAACAATAGAAATGAGCAGCTTGTTTTGCATTTCCAACATAAAACTCTAAATATTTAAAATTTCTCATAATCCTCCTATTGTACAACCTTTTTTATGACTTTTAAAAAAGCTTGTTTGAAAATATGATTTTCTTTTTCAAGACCAATTGTTACTCTCATACAATTAGGTAAACCAAAACCAATGAGATTTCGAACAATAACTCCTTCTTTCAATAAATCCTCGCAAACAGTATAATTTGTTTTCTCATCATCAAATATAATTGTAATAAAATTTGTTTTACTATCAATATAATTAATATTGTTTTGTTTAAAAAATTGATATAAATCATTTTTTTGATTTGTATTTATTCTTATCGAATTTTCGATGAAATCCTCATCATCTAATGCAGCTATTGCAGCTTCTTGGGCAAGTATTGAAGGCTCAAACGGCAATTTAACTTTTAATAAGTTTTTAATTAATTCTTCGTGAGCAAAACCATATCCAACTCTAAAACCTGCTAGGCCATAAGCCTTAGAAAAAGATCTCAATGTTATAATGTTATCGTATCTATAAAGCATAGAATCTGGATAATCATGACTATCCTTAGCGTATTCATAATATGCCTCATCTAAAATTATCAATATTCTATCAGATACTTTTTGCATAAACTTGTCAAACTGTACCCTATTAAAGAATGTTCCTGTAGGGTTATCAGGATTTGCAAGATATATAATCTTAGTTTGCGAATCAATCATCCGAGCTATTGCATCTAAATCATAATGGTATTTATTCATTGGAGCCCAAGCTGAGTCATACCCACTAGCATCGGCTAAAACCCTAAAACCAATGAATGAATTTCGTGAAGATATTATTTTATCATTACCATGAAGAAAAGTACGCATAATATTTGACATTATACCTTCACTACCTGAACCTATAATTACATTATTAATACTAAGGTCATGTTTTTTTGCAAGTTTTTCTCTTAATTTATAACCTGATGAATCTGGATATCGATTACAAGATTCTAAATATTCTTGAACTCTTTCAATTGATTTAGGAGAACAACCTAATGAATTTTCATTAGAGGCTAATTTAATAGGATTTATGTCACCATATTTTCTTCTAAATTCATCTTTAGATTTACCAGCAATATACGGTTTTAATTTTTTAATATGCTTAGGAACAAGGCTCAATTTTTATCCTTTTTTTGTTTTATTTGTATTAATAATATAATTTACGGAGATTTTGCAAAGATTGTATAACCCATTTTATATAAAATAATTTTGAACAGAGAAGAACTTAATAAACCTATTATTCAACTTTTTACTCATTTAGAGGGAATAGTTATCGCACCAACTATTTTATCTTTAGTAGAAACTGATATCATAAAAACAATTCTTAAAAATGGACAAATATCGCTAAGTGTATTATCAAATAGCAAAACTCAAATTGGATATTTAAATGTAGCTCTTACATCTCTTTGCTCATTAGGAGTATTAAGCAAATCTATAGATAAAGATGATACAATATATTTCTTAACATCTTATGGACAAAAATTTCTTAAACAAATCGAATTTTATAATATTTACAAACAAATTAAAGAGAACTTGAAAGATTTTATCTTAAATGATATTTGTTCAGATGCATTAAATAAACACATTGACCTAGTTAAAGATTACTCAAAAAATTATAATTCTATTTTAAGATCATTACATAAAAATGATGATGAGATTTCATACAGAATCGCAAAGCACATAGAAGGAATAATCCTTTATCCTATTATTTTATTTATCTCATATCATAAAAGTGACCAAAAAGATACAATAAATTTAGAAGAATTTATAAAAAGAGTCTTATCTCAAAATGAATACATCAATGTAGATGAAACTTATCAATACATATTATCTAGAGCTAAATCGTATGGCGTTACAGCATCATACCAACCAATTCTATCAAACCTAGACAAAACTATATTTAGTAATAAAAATTTAATCTACAGCAGAAACATTGATGAAAAAGAAATTCACGTTAATCGTAAATTGAATGTCTGGGGTAGTGGCGGTGCGCACAAAACATATTTTAATAAAATAGATTCAATAATTACAGATATTTTTAACTCTCCTATTGAAAAACAGCCCAAGGGAATTGCAGATATGGGTTGCGGTGATGGAATGTTCTTAGAGCATATTTATAAATTGATTACTCAAAATACATTAAGAGGTCAACATTTAGATAAGTATCCATTATTAATTATTGGCGCAGATTTAAATCAAGAAGCGTTAGATGTAGCCAACTTAAATTTAAATAAAGCACATATTGAAAGTAATTTTTTAATATCTGATATAAGTAACCCTGAGAAATATAAGGACGATTTAAATGATATGTTTGGTATAAATATTAAAGACTTACTACACGTCCGCTCATTCCTTGATCATAATAGAATTTTTCGAAAAGTCCAACAGGTAACTGACTTATCATATAAAACATCATGTGCATATGCATTCAAAGGAAATCTAATAAACTCTGAAGAAATAATATCAAACCTAATTTACCATCTAAATCAATGGAAAAAACATATATCAAAACATGGACTATTAATGCTTGAACTGCATGGAGTAAATCCTTCAATATGTGCTAAAAATAAATTCAAAACTCCAACAATAGCATATGAAGCTACTCATGGTTATTCTGATCAGTTCATTGTGGAGTATGATGTATTTTTAAAATGTGCTAAAGCTGCTGGATTGAAAAAGAACAATATTTATTCAAAAGTTTTTCCATTAGAAAGTCTTACTACAATAAGTATAAATGTTTTTAAATAATTGGGTTAGTTTTTCTAGTCAACTGAGCTGCCAAAACAGTATTATACAAGAGCATTGTAATTGTCATAGGACCAACCCCACCTGGAACTGGAGTTACAGAACTTGCCTTACCAGTAACACTTTTGATATCAATATCTCCTACTAGCTTGTAACCTTTTTCTGAATTTGGATCGTCAACTCTATTAATACCAACATCTATTAAGCAAGCACCATCTTTTATCATATCTGAGGTCAACATTTCTGGCACTCCAACCGCAGCAATTACTATATCAGCTTGTTTTGTGAATGTGGAAATATCTTTAGTCCCCGTATGGCACATTGTTACTGTTGCATTGCCGATTTTAAATTTTTGTGCAAGTAATCCGAACATGGGCTTACCGACAATATTACTTCTTCCAATTACAACAACATGTTTTCCAGATGTCTCTATATCATAGTAGTCTAAAATTTGGATGATACCGTTTGGAGTACATGGAATGAAATTTGGATTTCCTTCAAACAATGAACCTAGATTCATAGGGTGAAATCCATCTACATCTTTACCTGGACTAACCTTATTAAGAATTTTTTTTGAATCAAGGTGATTTGGCAAGGGCAATTGAACTAAAATACCATGTATTTTACTATCATTATTAAGCTTATCTATTAAATTTAAAATTTGAGTTTCAGATGAATCTTTAGGCATTTTATATGTCTTACTAAAGCAATTATTTGACTCAAAAACCTTTGACTTACTTCTAACATAAACGTGAGATGCAGGGTCATCACCTACCAAAACAGCTGCTAATCCAGGAATAACTCCATCTTCTTTTAAATTAGATATTTTTTTTGACAAACGAGATTTAATATGAATAGATACAGGTTTTCCTTTTAATAGTTTTGTCTCCATTATCTCTACTTTTCCTTAGTTGATTCAATTTCCTTAATTCTATCATCTATATATTCAATAAATGAATTACCTTTGGCTTCAATTCTTGTTATTAATCTATTTTTTTTGTCTTCAGATTGTAATAATTCATCAGCTATATTCATAGCAGCCAATACCGCAATCTTTAACTGCTGGGAATTTGCATCAAGGCCAGTACTTTCTACTTCTTTCATTCTTTCTTGAACAATTTTAGCAATTTTATGAATGTATTCTTCATCTCCTGCGCTTTTAAGCATGTAATCTTGACCATATATGTTAACAGAAATTGTTTTAGGCTCAGCCATTTTCTACCTTTGAGTTATTTTAAAATTATTTTTTAAAACTTGAATTACCCTATCCATCAAATCATCAATTTCCTTATCCTTAAGGGTTCTAGTATTTGATGCGAATTCAAGAGAAATTGATAAACTATGTTTATCTTTATCGATATCCTTATCTACATATAAATCAAAAAGAGAGACTTGTTTCAATAAATCACCACCAGCATTTGAAATAACATTTTTGATTTCACTATAAGAGAATGTTTTAGAAATAAGAATTGATATATCTCGATAAATAGAAGGAAATTGAGATGGAGGCACAATTCTAGTTCTATTATTAACATAATTATTTTTTAATTGATCAATATTAATCTCCGCAAAAAACACTTCGGATTTATTTTTCAATAAATTTGAATCTATATCATCCATAGTTTTAATAAAACCAATTTGTTTCTTATTTAAATGTAATTGTATTTCATTATTAGTATTTACGTATTCAACATTTACATCTAAATTTTTGAAAATTAAATCTATTTCGCCTTTAACATCAAAAAAGTCAAATTTATTTTTATTTTTCCAATTTTTATTACCAAAACAGCACCATGCAATACCTAATTTTGAATTTTGAATATATCTACTAGTCTTATTTGTATTAATTACTTTGTGGACTTCTCCTACCTCAAACAACTTAAAATCTAAGTTGCCGTGATTCAAATTAAATTCAACCGCTTTAATTAATCCTGGAATTATAGAATTTCTAAGAAATTGCATATCTGAACTTAAAGGGTTCGCAATTTCAACATTTTTTGAGTCGTCAAAAAGCATCATTTCCTTTTCAGATAGTAAACTATTTGAAAAATGTTCATTAAAGCCACTATTTGATAACATATTTGATATTTTTTTACTTAAAAGATTCTTATCCTTTTTCAAAGATGAGTATGAACCTGAAAAAAATTCAGCTATTGGTATATTGTCATACCCATAGACTCTTGCAATCTCCTCATACAAATCAACTGATCTTTCAAGATCATTTCTATAAGATGGAATAATACATTTTATTGATTTTCGTTCTTCAAGTACTTCTAATGATAATTTGTTTAAAATATTAATCATATCTTTTTTATTCAATGAGGTTCCTAGAAGCGCGTTACAATTATCTATATCAAAATCAATAATATTTTTTTCTTTAACCTTGGGATAAATATCAACTACATTCTTTGAAGGTTCACCACCAGCAATTTCACATATTAAACCTGTCAATGCATCCAAAGATTTAATAATCATATTAATATCTGTATCTCTTTCAAATCTTTTTGAAGCGTCTGTGCTTAGGTCTAGCTGTTTTGCTCCCTTCCTTACAGTAATAGGGTTGAAGTATGCACTTTCAATAAGAATATTAGTTGTATTATCTTTAACAGATGAATTTTCTAATCCCATAATTCCAGCAATCGCAATTGGCTTTTGTCCATCACAAATCAATAGATGATCTTTTGTGGTAGATCTTGTAACGCCATCTAAACACATAACATTTTGCTTATCTTTAATCTTTTTTACATTTATTTTATTGTTTTTTATTTTATCTAAATCAAATGTATGCATTGGATGCCCAAAATGGAATAAAATATAATTTGCAGCATCAACAATATTATTAATACTTTTATGTCCAATTGACTCTATTTTCTCTCTTAACCAATCAGGAGACGGCTTAACATTTACTCCTTTTATGACACGTGCTGCATATCGAGGACAATCATCTATATTATCAATTTCTATTTGAATGTCAGTATCAAAATCGCCAGTTTCAAAAGACTTTATTGATTGATTTATTGATATATTTTCTAATAATGCAATCTCACGTGCAACGCCTAAGTGACTAAAACAATCTCCCCTATTAGGAGTTAAATCAATATCAACAATATCATTCCCTTTAGAGTTGGTAAACTTTGAACCAATTTCATAATGTTCAGAAAATATCATTATACCTTTATGGTTACTGCTGATTCCAAGCTCTTTCTCAGAACAAATCATTCCATTGGATACTACACCTCTTATCTTTGCTTTTTTAATTGTGAAATTTCCATTGTCAAGTGTTGCTCCAGGTAATGCTACAGGGACTAGAATTTCTGGCTCTACATTATTGGCTCCACAAACTATTTCGACAGTAGTTTCACCAACATCTACCTTACATAAATTAAGATGGTCAGAATCTTCAACTTTACTTACAGATAATATTTTTCCTACAACAATACCTGAAAAAGATGATACATCAGCTTTATAGGTACATTCTAAGCCAAGTGATGTTAGACCACTTTCTAGCTCTTCAGGTGTTAAGGAGTAATCAATTATTTCTTTTAGCCATTTTGTAGATACTATCATCTAAACTGTCCTAAAAAACGTGTATCACCTTTATAAAATTCTCTGATATCTTCTACGCCATATAGTAACATTGCAATTCTTTCTATACCTACACCAAAGGCATAACCTGAATATAAAGAATGATCATATTTAACATTTTTAAAAACCTCAGGGTCTACCATTCCACATCCTAGAATCTCTAACCATCCAGTTCCTTTTGTAATTCTTTTATCTGATTCAGAATTAAGTCCCCAATAAACATCCATCTCAGCGCTAGGTTCAGTGAATGGAAAATAGCTAGGTCTAAATCTAGTTTTGACATCATTACCAAATAACTCTCTTGCAAAATAATTTAATACAGACTTCAAATCAGAAAATGAAACATTTTTGTCAACATAGAGGCCTTCAATTTGATGAAAAAGACAATAACTTCGTACACTTACGTCCTCATTCCTGTATACTCTTCCAGGGGCAATAATTCTTACTGGAGGCTCATTATCCATCATAAAATGTATTTGTGAATTTGAGGTATGAGTTCTTAAAACATTCCCATCATTCAAATAAAATGTATCTTGCATATCTCTAGCTGGATGATGCTGAGGAATATTTAAAGCTTCAAAATTATAAAAATCACTATCAATTTCTGGTCCATAAGCAATTGAAAAACCAATTTTCTGGAAAATATCTTCAATCATTAAAACTGTTTTGGTTAATGGATGGACAGTTCCACTTCTCAAATTTGCTCCAGGCAAAGTATAATCTATTTTATTACTTATTTTTATTTCAGATGATTGATTGAGAGCGTGAGAAGATATCTTATCACTTAAGGATTTTTTAAGATTATTTAATTCATTACCTGCAATAGGCCTATCCTGAGGTGACAAAGAACCCATCATTGTAAATAGTGAAGCGACTAGCCCTTTTCTAGATAAATATTTATTCTTGAGGGTATCTAATTCTTGTATATTCTTTACATTAGACAACTCAAGATTAAATTCATCTTTAATCTCTTTAATCTTATTAAGAATTAACACTTTGAGATTTAAGAAATATTTTTAATTAAATCAGAAAAAGCATCTGGTTCGTGAACAGCCATATGAGCAAGAGATTTACGATTTATTTCAATTTTATTATCTTTTAATGAGGCAATAAACTTTGAATAACTCAATCCATGCATTCTAACTGCAGCATTGATTCTCATGATCCATAATCTACGAAATTCTCTCTTCTTAGCTCTTCTATCACGATAAGAATATTGTAGTGCTTTCTGAACAGCATCCTTTGCTGTGCGATAATTAGACTTCCTTGTTCCAAAGTAGCCTTTAGCACTCTTTATAATTTTTTTATGTTTCTGTTTTCTTGGTACTGTACTATTTGCTCTAGGCATAAGTTTACTCCTATTGAATCATTGTTTTAGTTCTTTTTTCCATTGCCTTACTTACTGTATTAGCCTTACGGAGACGCCTCTTCCGATTCGGACTTTTTCTAGTAGACAAATGTCTGTTTCCAGACTTATTGAATTTAACCTTGCCTGAGCCTGTTTTCTTAAAACGCTTAGCAGCACTCTTTTTTGTTTTCATTTTAGGCATCTTTACTCCCTTTTCTCGAATTAAATTGGACTTAAAACAACAGAGATTCTTCTTCCTTCTGTTGATGGCTGTTTATCAACTTTTGAGATATCACTTAATCCTTCAATTACCTCTTTCAAGATGGTTATTCCATCTTCCATCCTATGCATCTCTCTTCCTCTAAACATAACTGTGATTTTCAATTTGTCACCGTTCAATAAAAACTTCTGACCTTTTTTAAGCTTCGTTACTAAATCATGCTGACCAATATTAGGCCTTACTCTTATTTCTTTAACATGAATTACATGTTGCTTTTTCTTATTTAATTTTTTTTGTCTTTGCTGTTCATACTTATACTTACCATAATCAATAATTTTACATACTGGAGGGTTAGAATCAGGATTAAGCTCAATTAAATCTAGCCCTAAAGATGTAGCTCTTTCTAAAGCCTCGTTTATTAATACAATTCCAAACTGTTTACCATCATGATCTATTAAACGAACCTTAGATGCTTTTATATTTTCATTTAGAACAACTGCTTTCTTTTTTGAAATAAGTTTTATCTCCTTTTCACTATAATAAAATATAGTCTTTTGTAAAGCTGAGTAATATAACAACTACTTAACTAGATTACCAACGTAGAAAAAAAAATTTTAAATCTTTTTTTTGTGGTCGATACTGGAGTCGAACCAGTGACCTCTACGATGTCAACGTAGCGCTCTAACCAACTGAGCTAACCGACCTAAATAAATTTTAGTAATTAATCACCTAGAGAAAGTTAACAATCTATAGTGTTCTTCCTTATCTTTAATTTTAGATAATGCTAATTGATATTCATTGTCAAGGTATAGGCTAGTCTTTACACTTAAACCATTATCGACTGCAAGCTTTGCATATTCCCTGAAAATTCCATTTATTATCCAATCAGCATTCTCATCTAAGAAAAAATATTTTTTCTTATTCTTATAAATATAATTCTCCATATCCTTTACAAGATTTCTAAACTTCTTTTTTCTAAAATATTCATTTATGAAATTTTGATTTCTCGATTCATTGTCGGAGAATTCGGGAAGCGAGGATAAATGATTTTTCAAATTATTGAATTCTTTCTCCCCTTCAACCAAATAGTTAAAATTGTAATTATCAACAAACTTTTTAAACAATGAAATTAATTTTTCTTTTTCTACATCCAATTTAAATTGTTTTGTTAAGTATTCTATATCAACATCATTGAATCCAGTATTATGATGCGGAGAAGTAATTTTATTGTAAAAGAATTTAAAATACCAATCCAATACTTCATTTTGAGATTTAATTTTTTCATTTAAAACTCTGCTTTTGAGTGCTATATCTTCTTTCTGGCTATCAATATCTAAGTAATTAATATCATACAAATAAAGCTCAAAATTTTCGAGCTTACTAATATCTAAATCAACTATAATTCCAAGTAATCTTGATAAAATTGAGAAAAGCTCGTAATTACCAATTTTTTTATTGGATGAGCTTCCTTTAAAGAAAAATAAATTGTTATCAGTCAAATAATTCTTAAGAAGCTCTGAAGGCCTCGCGTTAGATCCTGATGAATGTATATACTTTTTAACTTCAATTGCATGTTTAATAATCTCATCATAATTTTTATTAGATAAATTTACATAAGCAGTATGCTTATTTAGTTGATTATATAGTTTTTGTGCTTGATCAATAAAACTAAGATTTAAGGATAATTCAACTCTCTGCTCTTTATCTTTAACAATTCTTTCAAAATAGGACAACCCATTATCATTTAAAATTTCAATGGCATATTGTTTCCCTAAATCAAGATAATCATTCCCAAACTTATTCTTTAAATATTTTCTGTATAGAGTAAAAGCATCATCTGTAATTATTTTTGAATATTCTGCACCAAATAGTACAAATAGTCTTTCATTGGCCCATAGAGATTGAATAAATCCAGGCATTCTATCTTTTTTAGAATCAATATCTGGCTGAATACCTCCTCCACCCTTTATTTTCCTACCATTCATTGAAAAATATATTGAATCTTTTTTATCTGCATCGATTAAAGAGCCATCTCCAAGATAATCGTACTTCTGAATCAGTCTACCACTAGGTAAATAATACTTTGCAGCGGTAACTTTTAGTTTCAAACTATCATTAATGGTTTTTGTTATCTGAACTAGCCCCTTGCCAAATGAGTTTTGACCTTGGATAACAGCTCTATCTAAATCCTGTAAAACACCAGATACTATTTCGCTAGCTGATGCTGATCTGTTATTTTGCATTACGATAATAGGAATTGTTTTATCAATAATTGGATCATTTTTCGAGAAGTAATTTCTAGTTGAGTCTCGACCTCTTCTTACAAGTATTGGGTTTTCCATGTCTCTATCAACCAAAAAATCAAGTATATTAATTGCTTGACGCAGTAATCCTCCTCCATTTGATCTTAAATCAATAATTAGCCCCTCTACACCATCATTAGACATAGATAAGAGAGCTTCTTTAAAATATTCAGAAGTATACTTTGAAAATTTATTTATTTTTATATAACCAATGTTATCGTCATCTAAGCCCCAATAAGGAATGTCATTTATGGTAATACTACCTCGAAGTAGTCTAAAAACTTTTTTTTGTTTATCTGGTCTTCTTAATATGGTCAATTCAACTGGCGTATCAACTTCACCTTTTAGAAGCTTTATTGTAGCTGATTTTCCTAATTTTACTACATTTGTAGTATCTACAGCCAATATCATATCACCAGCCATAATTCCTTCAAAATAAGATGGGCTATCTTCATATACTCTTGTTATAATTACTGTATCTCTAACTTCATCAATTGACATTCCTACTCCGCCATACTTACCCTTTGCTAACATTTCATATCTTTCTTTTGAAGCACCTCTAAGAATTTTTGTATATGGGTCTAATGATTCTAGCATCCCATCAACTCCAGCCATAATTATTTTGGAATGGTTAAGTGAATCAACATAAGAATTATTAAGATTATTAAATACTTTATTAAAAATTTCAAGTTCATTGTTTTTTTCAAAGGAAGTATTCTTTTTTGAATATCTACTTTTAGATTTCTGCTTAATATTAGTTTTTTCTTGAGAAAATATCATTCCTAACAAAAGCACAAATATAAATGTCAAAATTAATTTAAATCTCATAAACCAAATTCCTTTTTAAACTTACTCCAAATCAACTCATGTATCTGACCAATACTTAAAGAACCATCAATCAATAAATATCTACTAGGATACGCTTTAGCTATTTTACGATAGCCCTCTTCAACTTTCATGAAAAATGTATTAGAATTACTTTCCATTCGATCACTTTCACTATCTTCTCTATTTTTAGATACATTACGTGAAATATCTAAAATAATTGTTATAGATGGATATATTCCTTTAGTTACAAATTTATTACAAGAATTTATAAAATCTTTATCTAGTTCCTTACCAAATCCTTGATAAGCCATAGTACTATCAGAATAGCGATCACATATAACAAATTTACCTTTACTTAATTCTTTTAAAATACCTTCTTCTGTATTTTGTCCTCTAGAAGCAAGAAATAGCATAAGCTCTGATTCATCGCATATTGAAATATCCTTATCTAATAAAATTTCTCTAATCTTTTCTGAGAGCAAATTTCCTCCAGGCTCCCTAAATGTGGAGAAGGATATTGAATGCTGCTCTAATTTCTGTTCAAGTAACTTAATTTGAGTAGATTTTCCTGACCCGTCCACACCTTCAAATACAATAAATCTATTCAACGAGGTATCCTTCTTTTGCTATAATAATTACATATTCACCCTTAGGATTAATATGAATATTTTGGTCAATCATTGATTTAATGGTACCGTAAAAATGTTGTTCATGAATTTTAGTCATTTCTCTAGCAATAAATATTTTTCTATCACCGAGATATGAATATAAATCACTTAATGTTCTATTAATTCGATATGGAGCTTCATACAATATTATACTTGAATCAATTTCTTTTATCTGATTTATTTTTTTTTGTCTTCCTTTTTTCTTAGGCAAAAATCCAACAAAATAAAAACTATCTGAGGGTAAGCCAGATACAGATAATGCACTTATAGCTGCAGATGGTCCAGGTAGTGGAAGTACATTAAAATCTAAATTATTTTTTTTAATATGAGAAACTAATCTATAGCCAGGGTCACTAATGCATGGTGTTCCAGCGTCAGAAACTAAAGCTATTTTAAAATTATTATTCAAATCGTCTATTACTTTAGAAATTTTATTATGCTCATTTTTCTCATTATAGCTAACCAACTTTGCTTGTATACTGTACTTTAACAGCAATCTTTTAGTAACACGAGTATCTTCACAAAGTATATAATCAACTGTTTTAAGAGAATCTAAAGCTCTTCGAGTTATATCTTCAAGATTACCTATTGGTGTGGATACAACATAAAGAGTTCCTAAATTTATTTTAGGCATTGTTTTATTGACATTTCAATAATACCTATTGCTTCATCAATTTCTTGTTTATTAACGTTCAAATGAGGTCTAAACCTTATAGATTTATCTCCTGAAGGCAATATTAGAAGTTTGTTTTCAAGCATTTTACTCCACAGCTCATCTCTTTCTGTCATTGAAGGAAGGTCAAAAGCTGCCCATAACCCCAAACCTCTAGAGTTTGTCAAATAGGCAGGATAACTATGTTCAAGATTTTGTAATTCAGAAAGCAAATAACTACCTACTTTTTTTGCATTATCTAATAAATTCTCTTCTTCAATGACCTCTAGAACTAATTTAAATCTCATCATATCCACAAGATTTCCACCGAAAGTAGAATTAATTCTACTAGATTCATCAAAAACATGCTTATCTACTTCTTCCACCCTTTTACCTGCTAATACTCCACATACTTGAGTCTTTTTACCAAATGACATAACATCAGGAATAGGTCTTTCTATAATTGGAGGATCACACTCACATAAATTAGGTGTATAATTTTGATGAGCCCACATTTTTCCAGTAATCCCAATACCAGTTTGAACCTCATCATAAATAAGAAGAAATTCATTTTCATTTGCAAGATCTCTTAGCATTTGAAGAAACTGACATCTAAAAAAATTATCACCTCCTTCGCCTTGAATTGGCTCAATAATTAATCCTGCAATATCATCTTTGTTTTTAGTTAACGCATCTTTAATCTGATTTATAGCATTTTGTTCTTTTCTAATAACATTTTCAATGATATCTGCAGTTATTGGATAGCTTAAATATGGATTTTCAATTCTAGGCCAATCAAATTTAGGAAAATACATTGTTTTTCGCGGATCCGTTGTATTTGTTAATGACATTGTATACCCAGATCTTCCATGAAAAGCTTGTTTAAAATGAATAATTTGTGAACCTTTTTTACCTTTTCCTGATTCAAGATTTTTCCGAACTTTCCAGTCAAATGCAATTTTAAGAGCGTTTTCAACCGCCAATGATCCTCCTTCTATAAAAAAGGTGTGAGGTAAATAATCTGGAATTGCAATTCTATTAAATGTATCTAAAAATTCAGCATAATAAACATTGTATAAATCTGACAAAGTAGGTTTGATTTTTGCAACCTTACCAAGCAAATCAGTATTTTCTACAATTTTAGGGTGATTGTAACCTATTGAAGCTGAAGCAAACATAGAAAACATATCTAGATGTTTTTCACCTTTCAGTTGATCAACTATGTAGGAACCTTTACTTTCTTCTAAATCCATTATCGGGGTAAAACCATCAGCTAAAATATTTTTTGATAGTATACCTTTAACATCATTTGCTTTAATCATTAGTTATTCTCCAAATCAAATTTAATTCCTTGTGCTAAAGGAAGATCATGACTCCAATTAATTGTATTTGTTTGTCGTCTCATATATGCTTTCCATGAATCCGAACCAGATTCCCTTCCACCACCTGTTTCTTTTTCTCCTCCAAATGCACCACCTATTTCTGCACCTGAAGTCCCTATATTTACATTTGCAATTCCACAGTCACTTCCTCTGGCAGATAAAAATTGTTCAGAATTAATAATATTATTTGTAAATATTGCCGATGATAAACCTTGAGGTACATCATTATGGATATCAATAGCTTCTTCTAAATTATTGTAACTCATAATATATAAAATTGGAGCAAACGTTTCCTGTTTAATAATTTCAAAATATCTGTCAACCTTAATAATTGTTGGCTCAACAAAAAAACCATTATTTGATTGAATTGGATTTCCACCACATAGAACCTTGCCACCCTGCTCTTTTGCTTTATTGATAGCATTTGTATAATCATCTACAGCCATCTGATCAATTAGTGGTCCCATTAAAGTATTAGTATCAAGTGGGTCTCCAATTTTTACTTGCCTGTATGCACTAACTAATTTTGAGCCTAAATCGTCAATTATTGATGAATGAGCAATGATGCGTCTAGTTGAAGTACATCTTTGACCAGCAGTACCAACTGCACCAAAAACTATTGCAGGGACAACTAAATTCATACTAGCAGTTTCATCAACAATGATGGCATTATTCCCACCTAACTCTAATATAGTCTTCCCTAGCCGTTTAGCTACATCCTGAGCAACAGTTTTTCCCATTCTAGTTGAACCTGTGGCTGAAATAAGGGGAATTCTATTATCGTTTACTAATCTTTTACCAATTTCATCGCCATTGCCAACGACTAAATTAAAAATTCCCTTAAGATTATTTTCTTTTAAAACTTGATTGCAAATATTTTGAACTGCAATTGCAGTTAATGGCGTCTTTTCGGATGGCTTCCAAATTGAAATATTTCCACATATAGCAGCTATAAATGAATTCCATGCCCAGACAGCTACTGGAAAATTAAATGCAGAAATAATTCCAACATTTCCGATTGGATGCCACTGCTCATACATTCTATGATCTGGACGCTCAGAATGCATTGTGAGGCCATAAAGCTGTCTAGATAATCCAACCGCAAAATCAGCAATATCAATCATCTCCTGAACCTCTCCATCGCCTTCTGCTTTTATTTTTCCCATTTCTAATGAAACTAAACTACCAAGAGCATCTTTATGTTCTCTTAATTTATTTCCCATATCAAAAATTAATTGTCCTCTCACTGGAGCAGGTACTTTTCTCCATTCTTTAAATGCTTCGGATGAATATTTTACAACTTTCTCATAATCTTGGTCTGAACATTTATAAACTGATGCTATAAGTTCACCATTTGAGGGATTAATTGATTTAAACTCACCTAAATTTTTTGTCTCTAGCCAACCTTCCCCTCCAATACATGAACCGTAATTTTCTTTTTGAATCATTAATTCTTTTAAAATATCTTCCATAGTCTCCTCAAAATTATTTTTGTAAAGGTTTAGTATTATCTTTATATGCCCAGTAGCCTATAATCGTTATCATAATAAATAAAGTTACTGGAGTTGAATAGTAGTACTCTGGCTTGCTGAATTCTATAAGTTCTTCAAATCTACCTATCAAAAGTGATATTCTACCCATAACAGCAAAGCCAAAAGATGCTCCAAACTTAATCATAAGGAAATAAACTCCAATTCTACTAATTTTTCCTAACGTTCCGGTATGTTCTTTAGAAAAGAAAAAATAGACAAGGCCACAAATAACACCAATTAAGATAATTATATCATTAAATATACTGAAGTATGTACCAGATAGATTAACTGTTGAGCTTTTGATTTGAGTCAATAAATTTGAGTTAAGAAAGACGTAAAATTTTAGTCCAGCCATCATACCTACTATGTAAGCAATTGAAATACGAGAAAGCCAATCATATTTTTTTGAAAGTCTAAAGAGCATAAATACACCAAGAATCAAAGGAAAGATATACGTGATATCAAAGCTGAAACCAGCACCAACATAATCAGGAAATAATCTTCCAAATAAATTAGGCCAAAT
>Ga0163109_10000340_pt1 | contig 37855 bp, 35 predicted proteins | sample CRUFie1St13metaG_FD_108704 | JGI IMG/M metagenome (GOLD analysis project Ga0163109, IMG submission 108704) | Marine microbial communities from the Costa Rica Dome - CRUD Field 142mm St13 metaG | ecosystem: Environmental > Aquatic > Marine > Oceanic > Photic zone | place: Costa Rica: the Eastern...
GAAGGGTTTACTGCCAAAAAATCCGCGATAGGCACTCAGTGGAGAGGGGTGTGGCGTAGTTATGACTACAGGACTTGCGTCTAGCCCTTCCAAAGCCTCTACGACCAATCTCTCCGCGGGTTTACCAAAACAAATAAATCCAGCATTTGGACTTTGCTCCAGCGCAAATCGAATGGCCGCCTTTGTAAACTTCTCCCAACCCAAATTTTGGTGGGAGCCGGGCGCTCCGTCCCGCACGGTGAGCACCGCGTTGAGCAATAAAACGCCCTCTTTCGCCCAACATTCCAACGACCCCCCGCCCGGCTCCGCAAAACCAAGATCACTCTGGTACTCCTTAAAAATATTTCGGAGAGTGGGTGGGATTTTTTGTTGGTTTGGGACACTGAATGAAAGGCCATGGGCTTGTCCGGGGCCGTGGTACGGGTCCTGGCCGACAATGATACATTTAGTTTCGTAGGCGGGACAAAGCTCGAGGGCAGTAAACATTTGGTCTGAGGGTGGGTACAAAGTGTGGTGTTGGGCGTCGTGAGATAAAAGTTCCATTAACTCCTTCCAGTAGCCCTCTTTCCGTACCTTCTCGAAGAGGCTGCGCCAGTGAGGAATATCGATTGTGGAAAGGAATGTGGACATTCAGCAACAACTTTAGGTCTTGTGCGTTATTTTTACATCAAGCAAATTAACGATTCTCAATCGTCGCAACGATGAAAAAAGTAATGACTTTGGCTGTAGTAGCCGCCGCCTTTTTAGCGCTCTCTTCATGTGGAACGGCAGAAAAATGCCCGTCTTACTCTTATGTTGAGGTTACAGCGCAACAGGGATAATAGTTCCGCCCAAAGCACGGAATTTCCGTTTATACACCCGCAGTCTTTGGAAGAAGTTGCGGGTATTCTGCGTTTTAAGGGGACTACCTTTATCTACAAACATAGTTCTCGTTGCAGTGTAAGTTTGTTTGCGATGAAGCGCTTGATGAGGTTGGATCTAGCAAAGGATGAGCGATGGGTATATATCGACGTAGTTGCTCAGCGCAGTCTTTCGTTGGCCCTAGCGGAGGAGCTCAATGTTTGGCATGAAAGTCCGCAACTGCTTATGCTAGTTGATGGAAAAGTCATCGCTCACGGTTCTCATCATAGGGTTAATGAAACCACGGTAGAAGAGTGGAGAGAAGAGATGAAAAACTAGCGAACTAAAATCGCTTCAGGGCGTTAAAAAAAATATGGTCAACAATCCAACCAACACAACTGACAAATCAACCAAGGAACGCGTTCAAAAGCCAAAATGGTTACGGGTAAAACTACCTACTGGGGAGAACTATAAGCAGGTACGTGGTCTAGTAGATAAATACAAATTACATACCATCTGTGAAAGTGGTCATTGCCCAAACATGGGGGAATGTTGGGGAGCAGGAACGGCAACATTCATGATTCTTGGAAATATTTGTACGCGTTCTTGTGGCTTTTGTAATGTAGCTACCGGGCGTCCCTTGAATGTGGATTGGGAGGAGCCCGAGAAAGTAGCGCGCAGCGTGAAATTGATGAAAATCAAGCATGCCGTGTTGACTTCCGTGGATAGAGATGATTTAGCAGACGGTGGTTCGATTATTTGGGCCGAGACAGTTCGAGCCATTCGTCGTATTAGCCCAGAGACCACCATGGAAACCTTGATTCCAGATTTTAAAGGGGAGTTGCACAATGTGAATCGCATTATTGCGGCAAACCCAGAGATTGTTAGTCACAATATAGAGACCGTTCGTCGTTTGACGAGAAAGGTGAGAATTCAGGCCCAATTTGACCGTTCACTCATGGTGCTGAAATACTTGAAGGAACAGGGCATTCGTCGCACGAAAAGCGGCATCATGCTAGGATTGGGCGAAACAAAGGAAGAAGTCATCGAGGCCATGCGCGAATTGCGTGAGGCTGATGTTGATATTATTACACTAGGCCAATACCTACAGCCTACAAAACGCCATTTACCTGTGGTTGAGTTTATTACACCAGAGGTATTTAAGGAGTTAGAAGAAATTGGTCTAGAAATGGGCTTCAAATTTGTAGAAAGTGGCCCCTTAGTGCGCAGTTCATATCACGCCGAAAAGCACATTGCTTAGGCCTTGCGAGGATGAATGTTACGCCCTATTTTTAATGCTTTAAGAAAACAGAGTTAATCACACCCTATGAAACAAGGATTACGATTCGCCCTAGTGGGCACAGTTTTAGCCGCCGCCGTAATTACCGCGCTCCCAAAAAAAGCGCAGTACACTCCACGTCAAGTGGAAGAGCAAGGTGCTGCTGGAGCTGCTGCATACTTGCACAGTCTGCGTGCCAACCAGATTACTGGTGAAGTAACCCAAGAAGATATCCAAAGCGCGATTGAAAGTTTGGAGAATATGCCCGAAAGTTCAATCGGTTTAAACTGGATGGAGCGTGGACCTACTAATCGTGGTGGTAGAACGCGTGGTTTGGCCATCAATCCAGCAAATCCGTTAGAAATGTATGTTGGATCAGTTAGTGGGGGACTATATTTTTCGAATAATGGTGGTTTGAGCTGGTTAGAAGTTAATCCCGATCAAGAAAATTTAGCCGTGATGACTATTGCCTACAGTAAGAATGGTGATGTATACTACGGTACGGGTGAAGGTCTATATAATAATTGGACCTCTGGATATGGATCATTTACCTCTTCAGGCTTCCCTGGCGCTGGTATTTTTAAAAAGGGAGCTAGCGACAATGCATTTACACAACTTTCGGGGACTTCCTCTTTAAGTAGTGTTGGTGCGTTGATTTGCGATCCCTCAAACAATGATAAAGTATATGCCGCAACTTCTTCAGGTATTCGTGTAACAACCAACGGTGGTTCTACATGGACTAATCCTTTACAAGGACAAATAGGTTCTACAGGAACTTGTTGGGACATGCACATGGATGCTGGAGGCAATCTTTGGGGAACCTTAGGTGGCCGTACAATGAAAAGTACAGACGCCGGTTCGACTTGGGTGGAAATCTCTAAATCTAACGCTGGAACGACAGGATTGCCACGTAGCGGAGGTCGAATTATGTTCGCCTCTGCCTCGGATGACGCAGATTATGTTTACGTAGTTCAAATTACCTCAGGAGATGCACTCGCCGGTGTTTACCGCACAACTAATGGCGGCGATACTTGGACCAAAATAGGACAAAAATCGACGTATTTTGATCCTTTTTGTAGCACGCAATGTCAGGGAGATTACGATTTGGCAGTAGGCGTCGATCCTAACAATAAAAACCGTGTCATAGTGGGTGGAATATCCGTTTGGCAGTGGGAGCAAGGTCAAGGTTGGAATCAAGTAAATGGTTTCGGCCCGTATAACATTCATTCGGACAATCATGATGTAGTATGGCATCCTACCGATAGTTCGAAAGTCTATATAGTCAATGATGGTGGCATCTATTTCTCCAATAATAATGGAAATACTTGGCAAACGTTGAACAAAAACTACGTGACTACCCAGTTCTACAGCATTGGAATCTCTTCCGAACGCTATGTCATCGGTGGAACTCAGGATAATGGGAGTTGGGTCATGGACGGATCTGGAAATACGCCAAATGAGGGCCGAAAGTTAGGCGCCGTTGATAATTTCTCAGGTGATGGAGGTTATTCTACCATTTCTTGGTTAGTCCCAAAAATCTACTTTACGGAATACCAGCAAGGTCGTATTGGTCGCAGCGAGAACAGAGGTCAATCCTTCAACTCCTTTTGGGATGCACGAGTAGGTCAAGCCATTGGTTCATGGATGACACCTTTCTATTTGTACGAGAATAGTGCGGATGCCCTAAGTCAAGATTCCGTAGAGTTTAAAGTTGAGGAAGCCATTCGTTCACTTGGTTTTGCCAATGCAGGACAGGATACATTTACTTCGAAGATTGTTCCGATGCAAGCCTCAGCCAACATGATTGCCTCGACGTTCAAGGTACAGAGCGGAAATATGCTAGTCGTATCGGATGCGAATGGAAACTTAACAGGGGACGGATCTGGTAACTTCAATACAGCTACGGGTGAATTCACTGTAATTTTCAATTCAAGCCCAGCAGCTGAGATCGTAGCTATGGTAGATTTGAGTTATGACGCAGGTGTAGCAATTGTTGCAGGTTCTAATACAAATGGATTGCCATTCAAATACACTTTGACAAATGCTATGGGCATGGGAGATAGTATTATCATTCAAGATCCGGTGAGCAGCATGTTTGTCGTAGGATTCAATGGTTCGGTTTGGATGACACGTGGTGCTCTAGATTTTATGGTTACACCAGAATGGTGGAAGCTTGCGAGTATTACTGGAACAGTGCAGGCCCTAGAAGTAAGTGCTGATGGTAATTATATCTGGGCGGGTACAAGCACAGGGCGGTTGTACAGAATCTCAGGATTGCAAGGAGCTCGTTCATTCACTACTGCAGACCTTGATAGTGGTGCTGCCGCAGTTTCTGTTGATTTAGTAGATAACTATTTTGGTAGAAATATTACGAGTATTGCTGTAGATCCAAATGATAATGACCGTGTGTTGGTGACTTTGGGTAATTACAATAACTCGAACTATGTATATTACAGCTCCAATGCCACCGATGCTTCACCATCCTTTATCGTGAAGGACGGGAACTTAGGTAATTTCCCCGTATATGCGGCCACCTTCGATAAAGGCAACTCAAATTATGCTATCATCGGTACTGAGTTCGGTATTTTCTCAACGCAGAACATCAATACAACGCAGCCGCAATGGGGTGCAGATAATAGTGGACTTGCTCGTGTGCCTATATTTACATTAAAGCAGTACAGAACCAATAAGAGCTCAACCAATGATATGGATGTGCTGGAAGGCGATATTTTTGCTGGGACCTACGGTCGAGGTACTTTCCAGACTACTACACTTCAAACGACTCGTCCTTTGGGTATTTCAGAGCGTGATTTAGAAGGTCCTGCTGACCAATTGTTGAAGTTGTTCCCGAACCCTGCGGATGATAAGACTACGATGGAAATCGAATTGGCCGCTGGAGATCACACCATCCAAGTGCTTGATCTCAACGGTCGCGTAGTCACTACAATGCCTTACACAGCTACTTCGAATGGCGTTCAGTGCATTGAGGTTAATGTGAGCACATTGGGCAACGGGTTGTACATCGTAGGTGTACCAACTGTACCAGCGAGCTTCACCCGATTGATGATCGTTCACTAATAGAATTAGAATGCAATACTTAAGGCCTCGCCCTCGGCGGGGCCTTTTTTTGTACCTATTTTTGCCGCATGAATATAGAGTTTTTGAAATACCCGATCGGGAAACCTAGTATTGAGAAGCAGCCGGAAAATGCTCGTATTGAAGGCTGTATCGCTGTCATTGGCCGTATGCCGAAGCAGTTGATGGAGTTCGCCAAATCTTTGACAGAGGAGCAGTGGGACATACCGTATAGAGAAGGCGGTTGGACCGTTCGTCAGGTGGTACATCATCTAGCAGATTCCCATATGAATGGCTTCAACAGACAACGTCTGGCAGTCACTTCGGCAGAACCTCCGAAGGTGACCGGTTATCCTCAAAACCTATATGCAATGTTGCCAGATTATTCTGCAGATCCCTTCCTTAGCGTTATCCTTTTGGCGAGTCTCCACGAGAAATGGGTAAGCTTCCTCAATGGAATTACGGATCTCGGCTGGGAAAAATCGTATTACCACATGGAAGATCAGAAAATATATTCCATGAAGGAGAGTGTACAATTATATGCGTGGCACTGCCAACACCATTTGGCGCATATTCGTTTGGTGCTCGAGAAGAAGGATTAATTTAAGTCCGTAACAGAACTCACTCGCTGGGTAATGACCCCGTCCTGTACCCTGAAATACACAGGCAAGTTTTGAATCCCCAGCCCAGTGATGATAAGGCTTTCTGCACCCCTCAAGTCACTGAGGTGGGTGCCTTTTAAGTTGTCGCTTTGAATGGCATTGTACCAATCAGCCAATGGACTGCGCTGCTCAGGCAAGCCGTCGATGGATAAACACAACCAATTTTCCATGGAAGTCGTACGGCTCATTCCAGCCAATTCATTTCGACACGAAGGACACCAAGATGCCCAAATTGCGACGACATGATCGTTCAAGCTGTTCTTCTGAACGACCACTTCCTTGCCTTCGGGTGTTTCCAGTCTTAGTTCTGGAAAGGGGTGGCCCGGCAGGAATTTCTGGGCAGCGTCTTGCACCTGAAGAGTGAATTGGTACCGCTCTTCAAATTCATACATCCAGCGGTCAAAGGCCTTCACATCCGGTGAATAGGGATGATTTTCGAGTAAGATTCCCTGCATGCTGCGCAACACCTCTCTATCGTACATATAGTCCAGCACGGGACTTTGCCCGATGCGGTGGTATATGGTCAACAGATTCGAAATTTTATTAGGGGCCAATTCCAATGAATCCAAAATGCGCTGACGATAGGTGTCGGCGTATTGAAAAAAGATGGTATCGAGAATGTTCAGTCCTTTAAAGGTGATGCTGTCGGAATAGGTCAGCTTTATGCGGTCCAAACTATCGGTCAGGGCGATGAGTTCGAGTTGCATTCTGCGCTGTTCTCCCAACCAATTATTTTCTGCATCGCCAGAAATAAAACCAGCCGCATCGACCTGTAGGTCTTTGGTATTGGGGCCTATGACCGCGTGAACGACCGGTAAATCACCCTCAATGGGCACAAAACTCAAGGTTCTAATAGTATCAAAGGAAATAGTAAACTCGTCGAAGCCAATGATTTTAAGTGTATCAATGGACGACGTTTCGCCATTGACATCACGCATCTGAACGGCGTACTGTCCTTGAACATCAAAGCCGAAGCTGATTTTAGTACCGTCGCTCTGTGAGCCTCCACAGCTCGCAAGCAATGAAAATACTGCTATCCAAAGGAAGGGCTTACGCATCTAATTTCTCGCGCAACAGGGCGCTTGCTTTTTTAGGATCTGCACTGCCTCGGCTGTATTTCATCACCTCACCCATGAAGAGTCCGATGAGTCCTTTCTTACCGGAGCGGTATTCCTCAATCTTTTCTGGATATGCGGCCAAAGCTTGATCTACCCACGCTTGCAGCTGGTCGCTATCGCCTTGTTGGATCCATCCGTTTTGCTCACAAAGTGCAGCAGCATCGGCCGTTGGATCTTCCAATAATGCAGGGAATAATTTCTGAGTAGCCGTAGAGATTGAAATCTTTTCTTTGTCTACCAACGTTTGAATGCTCGCCAGTGCCGCAGGTGCGATTGGGAATTCCTCTATCTCAACGCTTTGTTCATTTAACCACGATTTCACAGGGCCAATAAGTAGGTTGGTTGCTCCTTTGTAATTGGTCGTATACTTAATCACCTCTTCAAAATAAAGGGCAAAGGCCTTGCTATCGGTTAAGACATAGGCGTCGTATTCACTTAGGCCCAATTCTTTCGTGTACTTCACAAACAGCTCGTAGGGCAGGGGTGGCATGTTCTCGCGCACACTGTTCACATAGCTTTGCGGTACAATAACAGGTACTAAATCTGGCTCTGGGAAGTAGCGGTAGTCGTGCGCATCTTCTTTTGAACGCAGTGCAATCGTGATGTTCTTTGCAGCATCGTACGTACGGGTTTCTTGATGAATTTCTTTGCCCGATTCAATCAAATCAATCTGACGAATAATTTCAAAGTCAATGGCTTTCTGTACGTTGCGGAAAGAGTTCATGTTTTTCACCTCGACCTTCGTCCCAAATTTGGTCGCGCCTTTCTTGCGAACAGAGATGTTCAAATCCGCACGAAGAGAACCTTCTTCCATGTTTCCATCAGAAATTTCTAGATAACGGACCAATTTTCTGATCTCGCTCAAGTAGCTGTAAGCTTCTTCACCATTCTTAATCTCTGGCTCCGATACAATCTCTAAAAGAGGAATGCCTGCACGATTTAGATCCACCAATGTATTGAACGGGTCGATGTCGTGCACACTCTTGCCTGAATCCTCTTCCATATGGATACGGGTCAGGTTGATTTTCTTGTCATTACCCTCAGCATCTTTGATGCGCACAAATCCTTCCGTACAGATAGGTGTGGTGTCCTGCGTAATCTGATACCCCTTCGGCAAATCCGCGTAGAAGTAGTTCTTCCGCGCAAATTCATTGCGCTCACGAATGTTACAATCACAGGCAATACCCAACTTCACGGCATAGTTCATCACCGCTTTGTTGAACACAGGAAGGGTACCTGGATGGCCCAGGCTGATTGGGCTTACTTGAGTATTAGGAGCCGCACCATAGGCGGTAGCATCACCACAATATGCCTTGCTCTGCGTGCTGAGCTGCACGTGAACTTCAATACCAATAACCGGTTCGTATGTATCGTAAATACTAGACATCCAAGGGGGATTAAGAGCGCTAATTTACACTTTTTAGGCCTGTTTTTGGGACCGATTTTTATACACTTCCTCAATCTTCGCTACCATGGTATCCAGGAGGGGTTGAACATCGCTAACAGGCTGAATTTCAACATCCCAAACACTCAGTTGAATAGGACTGTTTTTAGCCTCAATTAAGGGTGCCAACTTCACCGCATCCTTGGCGGTGCAATGCACGCGGTATTCGTATTTCTTCGAAGCCTTTTCAATACGAGCGAGATCCGCCGCACTGTAACGATGGTGGTCCCGAAATTTCATTTCATCTCCAACGAAGCCAATTCGTTTTTGCACAAAATAAAAGAAGTTACTAGGCTTAGCTACACCACAGACCATAATTCCCGGCACTTGTACTCCTGATTTTAGGACGATTTCTCTTTTTAAGTAATAATCCTGTACGCCTTCCCATTCGCGTCTAACCCAAGCAGGCTCACTTTCTCCATTGCTAACTATAGCATCAATGTTGGTGTGAGGAATTTCACGAAGACGGCCTTGAGGAAGTAATGTATCGTACTCAAAAAGTGCATCTTTTTGACACACGATAGAGAAGTCTTTTTGTAGTTCGTAATACTGCAGTCCGTCGTCAAGAATCAAAACAGTTTTATCTGTTTTGGCCATAGATTCAGCTAGATTGCAACTTTCGATACGATTTTTACCGACTATGGTGGGATGATTTAAAGCATGCAGTACAGCCTCGTCACCAAAGATTTGAGCATTTTGATTGTTGACTAACGTGCTGACCTTTCTTGTGCCTTTGTATCCTCGTAGAATAATGATGGGTTCATATCCTAATGACGACAGTTCACTAGCAACCCATTGAGTGATAGGTGTTTTACCTGTGCCGCCCGCTTGGAAATTTCCAACACAGATAACAGGAAGTTTAGGTTGAAACACACTTCTTGATCGTCTGGTTTTATCGAATTTTTGACCAATCAAATACAATATTTGAAGCACCCAAAATCCGCGCGGGAGGCTGAAATATTTAATTACGCTCACAACACCCCCGCTTTGCGCAAAGATTCCTCTTGGCTGTTAATGTCGTTTGGATCGAGCCATAAAGCGTTTTCGAAGCGCTTGAAATACGTCAATTGTCTTTTGGCATAGCGACGACTGTACTGCTGGATGAGTTCAATGGTTCGGTCTAGGTCGTATTCGCCTTTGAAATAAGGCCACCATTCTCGGTACCCAACGGTTTGGAGGCTGGGAAGTTCTGCATGAGATTTTAGCGATCTGGCTTCAGCCTCAAGACCGTCTGCAATCATGAGGTGTACACGTCTATTAATGCGGTCGTATAGCTTATCACGGTCCATATTCAGTAACCAATTCACTATTTCAAACGGACGATCTTTCGGCGTATTGTTCAACTGTTCGGAATACTTTTTTCCAGTGATGGCGATGACCTCTAGTGCACGAATAATGCGTCGTGGATTGCGGACATCTACCTTGGCAGCATGTTCCGGATCGAGACGGAATAGCTCTTCTTTTAATGCCGCGAGACCCTCAGCTTCAGTTCGTTTTTCCAAAGCCTCTTTGATGGCAGCATCGGTCGGTAAAGGATCAAGGCCATGTAAAAGGGCGTCGATGTACATCCCCGAGCCCCCTGCGGCGACAACGATGTCGTGGCTTTGGAATAATGTATCAAGGGTTTCTAAGGCGAGCTGTTCAAACTCACCGGCGGTGATGGGGTTGTGAATGCTGCGGTCAGCGATGAAGTGGTGCGGAACTCGGTCCAATTCTTCTTGTGATGGCGGCGCAGATCCAATGGCCAGTTCTCTATAGCATTGACGAGAGTCTGTAGAGAGAATTGGGCACTCCAATTTCTCAGCCCAATACAAGGCTACACCGGTCTTACCCACAGCGGTGGGTCCACAAATATTCAGCAAATATTTAGCCATTTGAGGCGAATTCGGTCCCGCAGTCTGGGCAATAACTATAGTCGGAAGGACTCGAGTGTCCGCAGTTTTCGCAAGCTTTCGATTCGGGCTTTCCATTGATTGGGTTCATGGCAAGGTCGACGGTTACTATTCCAGTGGGAACTGCAATGATGGCGTAACCAAGAATCATGATGGCGGAAGCAATGAATTGGCCCAAAACCGTTCCGGGTGCAATATCTCCATATCCGACGGTCGTTAAAGTCACAATCGCCCAATAAATGCTCAAGGGTATCGATGTAAACCCATTTTCTGGGCCTTCTACGGTATACATGATGGTGCCCATAACAACGCACAGTAGGACTACTGTGAACAAGAACACACCAATCTTCCTGGAGGAACGCAGCAAGCTTTGCCAAAGCAGGTTTCCTTCGATGAGGAAGCGGCTGAGTTTTAAAACTCGGAAAATTCGCAACAAGCGCAAAGCCCGAATAATGGCAAAAGAACCGCTGGCGGGAAAAAGTAGCGCCAAATAAAAGGGTAGGGTACTGATTAGATCTATGATGCCGTAGAAACTTCTAGCGTAGTGCACGGGTTTTGGGCTACACCAAAGGCGTAGCATGTATTCAATGCTAAATAATATGGTGGTCAGTATCTCAATACCAGTGAACCAATTCTGAGCGGCATCGTTGGCGGCAAGGCTCGGTACAGATTCGAGCATGATGGCAACAACGCTTACCCCAATCGTTCCAAAAAGGGTAATATCAAACGCCTTGCCTGCCGGTGTATTGGCTTCAAAAATGATGGAATAGAAAGATTCTCTTAGGTTTGTTGTTCGCATAATTGAACCAAATTTCGTAAATTTATGAGTACCGCTTACATGAACTGATGACAGAACTACCTATAGATATCAGCAGGCTAGAAACCGCCACTCTAGATTTTCCAGTAGGGGACGTACTTTTTGAAAAAGATGAGCGAAAAAAGCGCGCCAAGCGTATTCACTCTGCCACCTACGTAGGAAATATCCGTCACGAGAAGGTCAATATAGTTTTTCAAACGCATACCGATGTGTTCAAGGTACAGACTACTATTTGGCTACACTACGGCGGGTCTATCTATTTGAAAGGAAACATAACGATTCCTGTGGAACGTGTGATTTCAGTGGACTGGATTTAATAATACTCTCCGCCCTCTACACTATCATCTTCCTCGAGTGTATCAGGATTTTTGGAGCCTTCGAGGTCATCTAACCCATACATAGCGTTGATTTCGGCCTCAGTCATTTGACTAGGATCTTTGGCCATTCCTGGGACCATATCAGAGCTCGGTTTAGACGGTTTTTTGTCCAAATTTCCCACGGCATTGATAACCACAAAATCCTCAAACCCTTCTTCTTCGTCTTCCTTCACCTTCTCTACGTAGAAAATGTTCATATCTAGAAAATTATATACGTACAGTGCATGTCCCGTTTGGCTAAAAAAATTGCCTACCGTCATAGTTTCCATACTTGGGCTGCTTTCTTCCATACTGAACATCGGCAATTCTTCACCTTGGTCCCAATCCGCGGTACTGTAGTAGAAACTTCCCATCTCACCAGGTTCCAAGCTAAAGGTGGCGTAGACCTGTTCATGAAGTTGTAGTAATGAGGCGCTTCCTTTAATGCGAACCTCACGAATGACTGTATCGCTGGTATCGGCGATAAAACGTAAAAATACTTCCATTTATGCTAATCCTAACTGGGCTGCAAGTTCCTCCATTTTGCGCAAGGCGGCTTCCCTTTCATTGGGGATATCTCCTTCCAATATGGCTTCCTTGATACCTTCTTTAATTTGTCCTATTTCACGGCATGGCCCGATGCCATATTTTTCCATAATCTCCTCGCCAGTGACCGGCGGTTGGAAATTTCGAATCTGATCGCGCTCCTCAACCTCCTTTAGTTTCGTGCGTACATGCTTGAAGTTCTGGAGGTATTTGCGCTTTTTCTTTTCATTTTTAGTGGTCAAATCCGCTTCACACAAAAGCATCAATGACTCGATATCATCCCCTGCATCAAACAGCAATCTCCTAAGCGCGCTGTCGGTCACCGCATCATCCGATAAGGCAGCGGGACGGGAACTCATTTGTACCATCTTGATGACAAACTTCATGCGAGCGTCGGTAGGCAAGTGCATGCGTTTGAAGAGGTCTGGTACCATCTTGCCGCCCAAAAACTCATGGCCTCTAAACGTCCAGCCAGTACCCTTTATGAACTTCTTCGTTCGTGGCTTACCGATATCGTGCAACAAAGCTGCCCATCTAAGCCAAAGGTCTTCCGAGGTACGGCTGAGGTTATCTACAACCTCAAGGGTATGATAGAAGTTGTCTTTGTGTAGCTGCCCTTCGACCTCTTCGACCCCTTGCAGAAGGCATAGTTCGGGAAGTATGTGTTCCAGTAAACCACTAGTAAAGAGCAAGCCTAAGCCATAACTGGGTTTGGGAACGGCTAAGATTTTATTGAATTCTTGCGCTAATCGTTCTGGGGCTACGATGCTTATTCGGCCCGCGTTTTTTCGAATGCTCATCAACGTATCGCTCGAAACCTTGAAGTTAAGTTGTGCAGCAAATCGAATTCCACGCATCATTCTCAGTGGATCGTCGTCGAATGTTTGATCTGGATCAAGCGGTGTGCGTAGGATCTTGTCCTCAATATCCTTAATGCCACCGAACGGGTCTAAAAGCTCGCCCCAGCAGTCTTGATTTAGGCAAATGGCCATGGCATTGACCGAGAAATCGCGACGTTTTTGGTCATCTTGCAAGCTGCCTGCGATTACCTCTGGATTACGGCTATTACGGGTATAGCTCTCTTTACGGGCACCCACGAATTCTAGGTCAACACCTTCGAAGTGCATGTGGGCCGTACCGAAATTCTTAAAAACGCTAAGCTTTGGGCGGGGCTTGAGTTGTTGCTGAACGGCTTTGGCAAGCTCTATACCACTGCCTACAACTACAAAATCAATATCCATTTTTAGTGGACGTCCCATCCATTGATCACGCACGTATCCGCCCACGACATAGCATTCTAATCCCAGCGCATCGGCTTGCTCGCCGACGAGGGAGAAAATAGAATTTTTGATGTATTCGGGACGTTTTGCCATCTCTTATGCTTGGAGTTCGGGAAGTTTCGAGTAATAAATCCCAGCTAGTAAAAGTACGATGAGGATGAAGTAGATGCTGAGGTTAGTGCGTTTGATTTTTTGAAGCCAAAAATCCTCCGTTTCATTACCTGTCAATTCCACTGGATAAAGAAGGGGAAACAGCATGATACTTTCCCGCCACCACAGTTCATCTTTTTTATGAATGTAGTTGCGCTTGTAGTAATCCGACCAATGCCCAGGTTTCTTCTTGTTCTTCACCCGTAGGTATTGAAAATGAAGAGCCCATTTAAAGCTGTATACGGCCAAGATAAAGACCATTAATACTACTAAAAAGATGGTTTGTCCTGTGGTCATGATTTGCGAAGTTTTTTCATTTCTGCATAGCGCCAATATACTCCTTGGGCCATACTAATACTGTAATTCCAGCCTGCTGCACCGTCTAAAATGCCGCCGCGAAGCAGGTAGTGCTTTAAAAAACGAAAGGCAGGTTTTACCGCAAAGTGGAAAGGAGTGAGGGCTCCAGTAGAATGGTTTTTATCTAGGGCACTTTTGGCCGCATATGAACGCTGTTTGTTCTCCCATTGCTCCTGGTTTAAGTAAGTATGATGGTGAAGGATACCGGCCAAGGGCTGTGGTTTTTGTAGGTCCAATTTTTCGTGTACCTCGCGGTTGGTATAGCGCTGGCTGCGATGAAATAATCGGACCACCACATCAGATTGAAGACCTGAAAAACGCATTCGTTTTCCCCGGAAATAATGTACTCTCTTCAGTCCCCAATACCCATTATTATCCTCGTGAGAATGCTCTTTCCAACCAACAATGGTCTTTTGTAGCACCGCATCCAACACCTCATCAGCGTCGATAAAAAGCACCCATGAGTGCGTTGCTTGGTCCATGGCCCAGTTGCGCTGTTCCGCCCAATTTTTCATCGGGCGCTCCAACACATTGGTGCCTAATTTCTTTGCCAACGCCACCGTTCCATCGGTAGATCCGCTGTCCACTGTCAGTATCTCATCACCTACGGGTCGAACCGCTTCCACGCATTGTGGCAGGCGTTCCGCCTCATTATAAGTGAGGATAATAACCGAGAGTGGAGTAGGCATTATACGGCTACGTTGTGAGTTCTAAGTGCGTCGTTCAAGGAGGTCTTTTTGTCAGTGCTCTCCTTGCGCTTTCCAATAATCAACGCACAAGGAACATTATAAGTACCTGCAGGGAAGTCTTTTGGCATGGTGCCTGGAATGACTACAGAACGAGCCGGGACATGTCCTCTATATTCCACTGGTGCAGGGCCGCTTACATCGATGATTTTAGTGGATGCTGTCAACACTACATTGGCACCGAGTACCGCTTCTTTTTCCACGCGTACTCCTTCAACGACGATGCATCGTGAACCGATAAAACAATCGTCTTCAATGATTACTGGAGCCGCTTGCAATGGTTCGAGTACACCGCCAATACCAACACCACCGCTGAGGTGAACGTTTTTACCAATTTGTGCACATGAACCTACGGTAGCCCAGGTATCCACCATGGTGCCGCTATCCACATATGCTCCAATATTCACATAGGAAGGCATCATAATCACACCGCTCGCCAAGAAAGACCCGTGTCGTGCAATGGCATGAGGAACTACTCGGACACCCTTTTCAGCATAACCGGTTTTCAATGGAATTTTGTCGTGGAATTCAAACGGAGGTACTTCGATGGTCTCCATTTTCTGAATAGGGAAGTACAACACCACCGCTTTTTTTACCCATTCGTTGACTTGCCAACCATCTGCAGTAGGTTCTGCGACGCGTAATTCACCAGAATCTAGTGCGCTAACTACAGCGCGAATGGCCTTTTGAGTATCCGCGTTTTGGAGTAATTCTCTATTCTCCCATGCATTTTCTATCGTTGCTCTTGACTCTTGCATAATCGTTGTTGTGTTGAGGGTCAAAGGTACGGCTTTCGGATGCTTTAGACTACCTTTGCAACATGTCAAAAATCGTTGCTTTGGATATCGGAGAAGTCCGCACAGGTATAGCAGAATCTGATGCTATGCAAATGATGGCTTTTCCATTGCTGACCGTTTATACTTCTGAGCTCATGGGCTATCTGAATTCTCGTAATCTAGAGGAGCCCTTGAATATAGTCGTGGTAGGAGCGCCGACTAGATGGGACGGAAGTCCTTCTACGGTTGCCGCGTTTATTGATGATTTGTGTGGCAAGATTACTCGGACCTTTCCAAGGGTCCAATTAGTCCGAGTGGACGAACGCTTCACTTCCTCCTTGGCCTCGGATGCGATAATCCGTGGCGGCATGAGCAAGTCTAAGCGCAGCGAAAAAGGAGCGGTGGATAAAGTGGCTGCTGCCCTAATATTGGAAAATTACTTAGCCCAACGCTAACTATCTTTATAGCCTCATCAAATCCTTATGATATTACCCATTGTTGCTTACGGAGATCCGGTACTAAATACAATTGCTGAGGAAATTGACGAACAATACCCTGGCCTAGAAGCTTTGATTGTTAACATGTATGAAACCATGTATGGAGCGCACGGTGTTGGATTGGCAGCGCCTCAGATTGGCCGTAGCATTCGTCTTTTTGTGCTAGATGCCAGTCCATTTGCAGAAGAGGGTGCAGATGACTATGACCTGTTGAAAAACCTTAAAAAGACCTTCATCAATCCCATCATTATTGAGGAATCTGGCCAAGAGTGGGGTATGGAAGAGGGATGCCTTAGTATTCCAGATGTTCGTGAAACGGTTTTCCGCAAAGAGACCGTGGTTATAGAATATTATAACGAAAAATGGGAGTTGGTTGAGGAAACATATAGAGGTTTAGCGGCCCGAGTGATTCAGCACGAATATGATCACATCGAAGGAACCTTATTTACCGAGAAGATCAAGCCATTGAGAAAAAAATTAGTCAAGGGTGCCTTAGGACGCATTGAACGAGGTAATGTCAATGTGGATTACCCAATGAAATTTCCAAAAGCAAAATGATTCGAGTGTATTTGCTCGCCGTTTTAGCTCTTTGGTCTTGTCAAGGAGCGGCCGAAAGTCCATTGCCGATTGAAAAGCAGGAGCAGATGGTATCCATCGATTCTGCTGTGCACTATTTAAACCTAGTGGATAAGAGCATATTATCTCCCAAGGGGTATACCCGAGCGGCCATGCACTTTGTGGCTCAGGATTCATTGATCAAAACCAAGGCTGAATATTTGATGAAAGCGGGCTTGACTTGTATGAATCAAGAAGGAGAATACCGCCTGTATGGGGTAAACTATTTGATATTGTTGAGCAATAAGTTTCCCCAAGACGAGTACGCGACTCAAGCGCTATTACAATTGGCATTATTTTTTGATAATGTTTTAGGAGATTCAGAGCGTGCAATGGAATTTTTGCGTGCTTTGATAGAGCGTTACCCCGAGAGTGCATTGCGGGAAGATGCGGAAGGTTTGCTGAACCTAATGAGTATTTCAGGAACCGGAGAAATAGAACAAGTTAGACAGTGGTTAAATACTAAATAATGGGATTAAGAACCGTATTATCAGTGGCCGGTAAACCTGGCCTTTTCAAACTCATCGCTCAAAATAAAGGCGGCGTAGTGGTAGAGAGTTTATTGGACGGAAAACGCACGAGCATTCCGGCAACGGCCAATGTAAGTTCATTGGGTGATATTGCTATCTACACTTACGAAGAAGAGGTACCGTTGCGCGATGTGTTTAAAGCCATGGCGGCAGTAACCGAAAGCAAAGAGGCCATTAGTCATAAGAGCGACAAAGATGAGCTAGAAGATTTTTTTGGTGAGGTGTTACCAAAGTTCGATCAAGAGCGCGTCTACGCCAGTGATATCAAAAAAGTAGTGCAGTGGTTCAACATTCTTGTGAAGAATGATTTACTCGCGCTGCTTGACGAAGAGGAAGACGAAGAATAATGAATAGTCGCGTAGAGAAACTAGAGGCCTTCGGGAGATTGCTTGATATAATGGATACACTCCGTGCGGAATGTCCATGGGATAAAAAGCAGACATTGGAATCTCTGCGTCATTTGACTATTGAGGAAACCTATGAGTTGGCAGATGCCATCGAGGAAAACGACCTTCAGGAAATTAAGAAGGAGTTAGGGGATCTTATGCTGCACATGGTCTTCTACAGTAAGATAGGTAGTGAAAAAGGTGCTTTTGATGTAGCGGACGTACTGAATGCCGTTTGCGACAAGCTTATTCACCGTCATCCACATATCTACGGAGATGAAGAGGCCGCTACTGAAGAGGCGGTAAAGGCGAATTGGGAAGCGATCAAACTCAAAGAAAAGGGGACGCAAAGTGTGCTTCAAGGGGTGCCTAGAGGTTTGCCAGCCCTAGTGAAAGCAATTCGTATCGGTGATAAAGCACGTGGAGCCGGTTTTGATTGGGACGAGCCTCAGGACGTATGGGGTAAGATTAAAGAGGAACTCGGTGAGTTTGAGAGTGCGCAAAAAATTGGAAATCAAGAGGAAATAGAAAGTGAGTTAGGAGATGTATTGTTTTCCATCGTGAATTTTGCACGACTCAGTAATCTAGATCCAGAATTGGCCTTAGAGCGGACCAATAAGAAATTCATTTACCGTTTCACGTATATGGAAAAAAAGGCCAGAGAGCAAGGTAAGTCATTGAATGAGATGACATTGCCTGAGATGGAGCTTCTCTGGAAGGAAGCCAAAGCAAATTTCGAAGATTAATTTCGGCTAAATTCGACATTAAATTTGTGTAAAAGCGCGGTATTAGGTTTTACGAATCTATTGAAATAGTGTATTTTACATAAATGAAAACTCTCTACCTTGTTCGACACGCTAAGAGCTCTTGGGCTATTGAAGATATCGCTGACAAAGATAGACCGCTTAAAGGTCGCGGCATCCGTGATGCACATTTGATTTCAACTTATTTAGGTGAAACGATGAACAAATCCTTGAACATAGAATTATATTCTTCGGCTGCTACTAGAGCGCTGCATACGGCATTAATTTTTGCTCAAAACTTGGGCATCCCGGCGGGAGAAATTAGAGTTGTTGAAGAGTTGTACCATTGTCATTCGCATCATATTCATAATGAGATCAAAAGGACTGATGATGAGGTGGATGTTTTGTTTGTATTCGCTCATAACCCCGGCATTACCGAATACGTTAATGAAATCGCGGATGCGGGTATTAAAAATGTACCTACCACTGGTGTAGCTGGGATAGGATACGAATCCAATCGATGGTCAACCATTCCAGAAGAAGGAAAATGTATATTATTCGAATACCCGAAAAGATTTAAATAATGGATGCTTCTCGTAGATATTTTAACAGGGACATAAGTTGGTTACAGTTTAATGAACGTGTGCTACAAGAGGCGGAAGATCCTTCGGTGCCGATTATTGAGCGCATTCGTTTCTTGGGGATTCATTCGAATAACATGGATGAGTTTTTTCGAGTTCGATATTCTTCCATTCGTCGGTTCACGCTTGCTGAGAATAAGGGGGTCCATGGAGATCTTGAGGGTTATAAACCTTCAAAACTTTTGAAGAAGCTCACGGAGATGGTTACTTATCAGCAGGGTAAGAGTCAGGATATTTATAATGCACTAGAGGAGGGACTTCGTGACCATGATATTGAGGTTGTTGATGAACGACAGTTGACCGCAAAGCAGAAGCGCTATATCCGCCAATTCTTTCGTGAAAAAATCAGTCCCGCATTGACAAAATTGATGTTGAGCCAAGCGCCAGAATTTCCCTATCTACGTGATAAAAGTATATTCTTGGCTGTTCGTATCCTTCAGGGTAAAAACGAGCAGTTCTCCATCATAGAGGTTCCTACAGGGGCTGAGGGACGCTTTGTAACTCTACCGCGATACGGCAAGCAGTTTGTTATGTATTTAGATGATGTATTGCGTCTGAACTTGGACAGCATCTTCTATATTTTTAATTACGATAAAATTGAGGCGCATACGGTAAAAATTACCCGCGATGCTGAGATTTCGCTGGACGATGATGTGAGCAAGTCTTTCTTGGAAAAGGTACAAGTAGGACTGGCACACCGCCGCGAGGGGGATCCTGTTAGATTCGTATACGACAGTCAGATAGGTGACCAAACCCTCCAACTCTTGGTCAAAGGGCTAGGAATTACCGAGCTAGACAGTTTGATTGCCGGCGGGCGTTACCACAATAAGAAGGATTTGATGCGATTTCCGAACGTCGGCGAGCCGTCTATGGAGCACGAAAAGCTCCCACAAATTCAGCATCCAGCGCTGGATTCAAATAGAAGTATGATCGAGGCTATGAAACGCCAAGATGTTATGCTCTTTACTCCTTACCACGATTTTAGCCATGTGATTCGCTTGTTGAGAGAGGCTGCGATCGATCCAATGGTGCGAGTGATTAAAGTGACATTGTATCGATTAGCAGATGAAAGTCGAATCATCTCGGCCCTTGTTAATGCAGCGAAGAATGGTAAGGACGTTACGGTATTCATTGAGCTACAAGCAAGATTTGATGAGGCCAACAATATCAAATGGACCAACCAGCTTCGTTCGGAAGGAATTAAGGTCGTGAGTGGGGTGCCTGGACTAAAAGTACATTCAAAGTTGACCTTAATACGACGCGATGAGGGCGACGAAAAATTGAAGGATTACTGCGTTGTCGGAACTGGTAACTACCATGAAGGAACAGCGAAGGTCTATACAGACTACCATTTGCTATCTGCTGACAAGCGCATTGCACGTGAAGTTCGCCGCGTTTTCCAATTTATTGAATCTCCTTACAAGCACCAGAAATACAAGCATTTGCTGGTAAGCCCGAACTCAAATCGCGAAGGATTCTATACACTCATAGATCGAGAAATTGGGTTTGCAAAAGCTGGATTGGAGGCCAAGTTTTGGGTGAAAATCAATAGCATCAGCGACCACGGCATGATCGACAAATTGTACGAAGCAAGTCAGGCGGGGGTGAAGATTCGATTGATTGTGAGAGGCATCAACTGTTTGAAATTAAACGATCCGGAGCTTTCCGCGAATATAGAAGCCATGAGTATTGTCGATAGATTCTTGGAGCACACCCGCGCGTTCTGTTTTCACAATAATGGTCAGCCGGAGTATTTTATTTCCTCGGCCGATTGGATGACCCGGAACCTAAACAGAAGGGTTGAGGTGACTGCACCGATATACGATACGAAGATTCAACGCCAATTACGAGATCATTTTGAAATTCTATGGAAGGACAACACAAAAGCGCGAATTTTCGATGCCAGTCAATCCAATGTCTACCGAAAGTTACCGGGACCGAAGATTCGAGCTCAATTGGCCCTTCATCACTACGTTAAAAAACAATTACTGAAGGGGTAAACCTATGAGTATAAATGTAACGAAACTCGGAGCCATTGATATTGGCTCCAACTCGGTCCGATGTCTGATTACCAATGTGGTCTACAAGGAAGGCTATACTTATTACCGTAAGGTTAGTATGATACGTTTACCCATACGACTCGGTCAGGAGGTTTTTATCAATGGAACGCTTAGTAAGGAAACGGCTACAAGATTTACCGAGGGAATGCAGGCATATAAGCACCTTTTAAAGGTGCATAGAGTTCAAGACTACCGAGCCGTCGCGACTTCTGCAATGCGCGAAGCATTGAACGGAGCGGAATTGGTCAAAAAAGTGCATGAATCCACCGGTATCGATATTCAAATCATCGATGGTGCGGAAGAAGCTAGGCTCGTGTTTAACAGCAAATTGTATGATATTATTCAAGCCCCTCAGGAATACTTTATCTACATTGATGTGGGTGGTGGTTCAACGGAGCTGTCCATTATGCATGATCAAGATGTCATTGTGAGCGCGAGTTTCAAATTAGGCGGGGTCCGAGTCATGAACGGCCTCGATTCCAAAGAAGAATGGCAGCGAATGAAACAGTGGACTGAGCAATACATGCGCAACTTCCAAAACAAAGCGGCTATTGGAGCGGGTGGAAATATAAACAAGCTCCATAAGATAAGCTTACGTTCTCTCAATAAGCCATTGCAATTAAGTTATATCGAGGACCAATTTGATATGATCAGCGCACTGGATGTTGAGGAGCGCGTGACCCAATTGGGCCTAAATTTTGACCGTGCCGATATTATCGTACATGCCCTTCCGATATACATGAAGGTCATGCAGTGGGCTGGGGTTGAAAAGATATATGTTCCTAAGATTGGTGTATCGGATGGTTTGATTCGAGACCTATACCACAAGGAGTTCAAGGAAAAGGTCGAAGGCCAGTAACCATAGGTTCTGGAAAAACGAAAGGGGGCCGCCAAGCCCCCTTTCTACCTAAACCGCCATGAAAATCTGCTTTCGCAGAATGTTCCATTAATCCTTAACCCAAAAGTTGAAGGTAGGTTCACACCGAATGCAAAAAAAATATAGCAACTAGCAACTTCTTTTAATCCAAGAAGCAGATTTCTCCTTTTTCCTCGAATGTTTGTAAGGTTTCTACCATTCGCAGTGCTTCGCTGATTGAGCGAACGAGGGTGAAGAAATTCACTACTTGGTGCATGACCACACCTTCTTTATTAATTAGAAATAGCCCACGATATGCGATCATTTCACCAGAGGCAGTGAGATTACTCCCTTCGTCGTAGGTCCATTCACCGTTGAGTACATCGTAATTATGGGCAATGGTTTTATTGGTGTCCGCCACTACTGGGTAGGTGATGCCTTTGATGCCACCTTCGGCTTTTTCTTTTTGCAGCCAATTCAGGTGACTCAATTCAGAATCTGTGGATACTGCGATTAATTGGACCCCTTTTTTCTCGAATTCCTCTTTGCGTGCTTGGAAGGCGTGCAATTCGTAAGGGCAAATCCCAGAAAAGTCCTTTGGGTAGAAGAATAGCAGGACGTACTGACCTGCGTAGTCTGACAGAGAAAACTCTTTCACGATCTCGTTACCATTAACCACTGCCTGTGCAGTGAAATCTGGGGCTTTTTTACCGACTAAAACAGACATATTTATGAGTATTTATAGGAATTGAGTGATTACAAATTATCGCTTTATCTGCCAAGAACCTAACATAAAATTTTCCTGTAGGTTTAAGCTGGTACTCATCCAAGCCGCCAAGGTCATACCAGCGATGACGAAGATGAGTTTGATTAAATTGAATTGGTGATTTTGCGCACTCTCGAATAAAATGGTCGTACTCACATGTAATAATAGTCCGATAGCGATGGCTAGCATCTGCGGCGCATAATGTGCGATTGTAGTGACGTTGCTTAACGTGGCGCCAAGTGGCGTGGCTAGAGCAAAAAATACTACTATAAGACCGATGGTCTGCAGAGGCACTTGAGCTTTACGGAGCGCGCCGGTCACGAGCAAGGCAATAGGCAGCTTATGAAGTGCGATTGCCCAAAGAAAGGTGCCTTGGCTATGGTCGTGTCCATGTGCACCATTGTGATTTAAGGGCATCCCCTCGATAAAAGCGTGTAAGAGGAGGCCTATAATGGCCAACCACGGTACAGTGCTTCCATGAGAGTGGAAGTGGCCGTGTTCCAATCCTTCACTGAGGTAATCGAGCATTAATTGGACTCCAAAACCCAACATAATCCACCAGCCCATTTTTCCGACGCCATCATGGAAGACTTCTGGAATCATGTGCGTCAGTAGCGTACCAAATAAGAAAGCACCCGAGAAGGCCAAGAGGTATTTAAAGATCTTAGAATCTGTGGGGATGATCCAGGCAGCGCCGGCGCCAAGGCCTACACTAATGATGAGTGCGGTCCAAATCATGGATGTGTTGATTTTTCAGCAATTATAATTAATCTATCGCTGTATTTAGGATTAAACTCCCCCAATTCATAATCGCCGTGCACACTTTTAACATTCAACCCCGCCTGTTCCATAAATCCGCAAAGATCCTCTTTCGAGAAGGCACGTACCCGTTCTTCATAATGAAAAATGGAGCATCCGTCCTCGCTAAGCTTGATGGATTTAACGATAGTTTGATCTTCGATGATACGAGATATTTCGTAGGTAGCGAGCTCAGTTTTTATTTGTTCTTTAGGAACCAATTCTGCTGCAATCTTCTGCCCATTCATATAATCCAAGACCAATTTTCCATTAGGCAACAAGGCGTTCGCCATATTCACAATAGCCTGCTGATGCATCGCATCATCTTGGAAATATCCAAAACTCGTAAAGAGGTTGAAAACCCAATGAGCTGCTTCCACTTCTATAGGCTCTAGCATGTTGCCTACCTGAAAACTTAGATGGTCGTGGACCATTTCAGAAGCCGCCGCGATGTTTTCTGGGCTGAGGTCAATACCTACGGTCTGAAGACCGTATTCGGCTAAAGCCATGGCATGACGGCCACGGCCGCAAGCAATATCCACCGCTTGCTGTCCAGGTGCAACTCTTAATGCTTTACACAATGTTAGTATCAAAGCGCGCGCTTCGTGATTGTCACGGTGACTGTACAGATCATGATAATAAGGTGTATTAAACCAAGTGACGTACCAGGGGGTCATAGACGGTTATAAGTTCATTTCACTAAGATACGGCTGGAACATTTTAACAATCGCAACAATTATTACGGCGATCAGTACGTATCTGGTAATGGTATTTGCCTTCGGGTGTTGAATTACTTTCTTGGCCCCAAACCTGGCGCCAATTGAAGTGCCCACGGCTAACGAGAGTCCGTAGGTCCATTCTATACTTCCGCTTATGGCAAAAATGATAAAGGAGGGGATGGTCATCAAAAAGGCGATGAATAGCTTCATGATGTTACCGTCTTTGAGGGCGTATTTGGCCAACAGCACTGCGATGGACAAGAAGAAAATACCGAACCCCATCTGTATAAATCCCCCGTAAATCCCCAAAGCGAAGAAGCTAAGCCAAATACCAGGGTTGCGTTTTTTCTTCGAACCATCGGTAGAAATGAGCCATTTTTTTGGGTTGGTTAGCATGGTGATGAGCAAGATGATCATAATGCAGCCTATGCTGATGCGCATGGCGTCCTCTGGTATGTCCACGGCAAGATTTGCCCCAATAACAGATCCGATAATGATAGGAGGAGCAATGAAATAGCTCTCCTTAATCATGTATTTTGCACGCTGGGTTTTAGGTAGAGAGGAAATGGCGCTACTCGTTTGGAAAATGGCGCCCACACGATTCGTGGCATTGGCAGCATTGGGATCGAGTCCGACCCACATCAACAGTGGCAACGTAATGGCCGAACCGTTACCAGCAACCACATTTATGAGTCCCGCGAAAAATCCGCCTACGGCCAACGCAATTAAATTCCACCAATCCTGCATGCGGTCAAAGTTAGCGTACATTTGTAGTCTAAAACGCAGAAGGGTGCTACAAAACAACGACTATCGATTAATCGTAAAGACGCTTTACGGTCTGGAAGACATTCTGGCTAAGGAATTATTGTCTTTAGGAGGCCGAGAAATCAAAACATTAAATCGTGCAGTCTCGGTGGTGGGAGACATAGGATTCGTCTATAAAATCAATATTGCCTTGCGCACGGGTTTGCGTGTGTTGTTGCCCATGTTGGAGTTCGAAATGCGCGACGTGGAGCACTATTACACCAAGATATTCGAACATCCTTGGGAAGATTACTTCAGTTTAGACAAGAGTTTTGCCCTTGACGTGGTCGGTACGAATGATCTTTTGAATCATAGTAGTTTCGCAGGCCTGAAGGCAAAGGATGCGGTCGTGGATCGTTTTCGTGTGGCAAAGGGGGAGCGTCCCTCGGTAGAACGTGGAACTCCAGATGTGCCCATTCATATTCATATTTACAAGCGTACGATTCGCGTGTATTTGGACGCTTCTGGTGATTCCTTGCATAAACGCGGCTATCGCTTGAAGGCCGGTTATGCGCCTTTGAATGAAGCCCTAGCGGCAGGTATCATTCTGCACAGCAAGTGGAACGGCGGAATGCCCGTGCTGGACCCTATGTGTGGTTCAGGTACCTTTTTGGTTGAAGCTGCCCTCATTGCTCACCAATTACCTCCAAACATTTACCGTGAGAAATTTGCCTTCCATCATTGGAATGGCTTCGATGAGCAGATGTACGATAAGATTAGAGAAGGTTTGTTGTCCAGAGCGAAAGAATACGAAGGCAAAATCATAGGACGTGATATGGAAGCCTATGCCTTAGAAGCTGCGGCAGAAAATATTGAACGTGCTATGTTTGATGATGCCATTCGCATTCGTCAAGCTGATTTCTTCGAAGCGGAGCCACCGGCCGACAAAGGGCTGCTATTGATTAATCCGCCCTATAATGTCCGTATTCAAGCACAGACCCACAGAATGTACCGAGAGATGGGGGATACGTTGAAGGCCAAGTATGCCGGATGGGAAGTGTATTGGATCACCTCTGATATGGAGGCGATTAAGAGTATAGGATTACGTCCGACGAGAAAATGGAACCTGTTCAACGGTGAACTGGAATGTAAATTGCTTCGTTTTGATATGTACGAAGGGACGAAAAAGATCCATAAATTAAAGTCATAATTGGACCCTACTATGAAAACTTTACCACTATATCTAGCCTTGTTGTTGAGTTCTACAATTATCGCTCAAAGTAGCGGAAATCTGCGTCGAGTACAACGCGAGGCAGAAAAAGTAATTAATCTAACCTCCTCCCTGATTGATGGTGTAATGACTTATGAGAAGTCTAAGAAAATGAGACCGATCATCGAGGAGCAGTTCAACGTTTGGAGAAAAGCGAAACGCTCTTTTGCGAGATTGGATGAAGAACCGGAAGAATTTCTTGTAGGACTTGTAAACAATCAACTGAGCGAAATTGTAGAGGCTTCTTCAGGACCTTTAAAGGACTGGTTGGAAGACGATCGCAATTCAAATTATAATTACGAGTTCTTGAGTCTATGTAAAAATTCAATTCAAAAGGTTTATGAAGAATTGGATAAATATGCCTACCTCTACGATATAAATACTCGTAAATCCGATATACAGGAGCGATTTGAAGCCCAAGTCGCTTTGATGCAGTACACGGCAGATATGAACGCGGGGGCGGCACCGGTAGATAGTATCGTTGCTTTCATCAAGGCGCAAATTGGCACCACGGATATCGATATTTTATTCAGTGCACAGAAATCTTTGATTAAGGCCTTAAGTGTCCAATTACGCGGTTATGGCGAGGAGGCTTTCTACGAAGGAGACGGCGATTTATACTACGCTTACCAGAAATATTATGAGGAGCTATTAGAATTGGCCACCGCAGACCTGCTGGCAGACTTGACAAAAATGAAGTATGATTTAGTGGAGTTACGCAGAATTGCAGGATCTACCGAAGCCTCGGCTGAGAAGACCTTGAGTTTTTTTGATAATGAGAAACGATTGTTGGCCAAACGCGAGGCTAGATTTGTAAAGCACAACCTGCCAAAACCGCCGAAGAAATAAGATGCAGGTCGCCGAGGTCGTACTTCCCTTACCCTTAGACAAACTCTTCCATTACTTCATTCCGAAGGAGTGGGTGGGTAGTGTACGGCCTGGAATGCGGGTATTGGTCCAATTCGGAGCGCGTAAGGAATACGCCGCCGTCGTGGCGAGAGTTCTAGAGACCGTGGAGGAGCTCGAACTCAAACCCATCCTCAACGTCCTCGACGAGGACCCCGTGGTATTGGAGCACCAATTATTGCAGTGGTCTTGGATGTCATCCTACTATATGGCGCCCATCGGAGCCGTGATGAATGCAGCACTCCCACCAGGACTTAAACTGAGTAGCCAAAGCGTCGTGGTACTAGATCCTCAGGTACTTCTTCCTAAAGAGGTCGAATTATCCGATGCGCTCTTCACCCTCTACGATTCCCTGCGCAACAACCAAAAGCTATCGCTAGACGAGGTTCGCAGTATACTGGGAGTGAAAAATCCCATGCCCTTGGTGCAAAAGGCCCTCGAACAAGGCTGGATCATCTTGGAAGAAGAACTCAAAAAAGTGAGCAAAGCCAAACGACGCAAACTTCTACGCCTGACTGCAGAATCTTTAGCCAATTTGGATGCGGCGTTCGATAAAACCGCGCGCAGTGAAGCACAAACAGAAGCATTACTCGCTCTAGTGAACGATTGCGGAGCCAAGAATAGCTTCGTAGATCGCAAGGCCTTCGAAAACCAACATAACATCACTGCTGCTCATAGCCGTGCTCTGATTGTCAAAGGCATTGCCGAGGAGGTGGAGGAGGTAGACGGTACCACAGCGGCAGCCGCTCCACAAACAGAAATTCACCTGAGTTCGGTACAGCAAGAAGCCTTAGAAGGTATTCGTGAAGGGTTTACCCAAGAAAAGCCTGTTCTCCTTCATGGGGTGACGGCCTCGGGGAAAACGGAAATATATATTCACCTGATTAAGGAAGCTCTGGCGAAGCACAAACGCGTGCTCTACCTCTTGCCCGAGATTGCCCTTACCACCCAATTAATCAATCGCCTCCGCATCCACTTTACGGTTGCGGTGAGCCACAGTAGGTTTTCCCCTGCAGAGCGATTGGCGGCCTGGAGGGAATCGGTCCAAAATGATCACCCACTCCTGATTATCGGTGCTCGTTCTGCGTTGTTTATGCCCTTGCCAGATTTGGGCCTCATCATTGTGGATGAGGAGCACGAGAGTAGTTATAAACAGTACGAGCCTTCACCTCGCTACCATGCACGTGATACGGCAGTATGGATGTCTTCACAGAACGGATGCCCCATAGTCTTGGGATCCGCTACGCCAAGTTTAGATAGTTATTTCAATGCGCAAAAAGGTCGATACCATCTTGTGTCTTTGTTGAAGCGATTCCACACTGCGCCACTGCCGGAGTTAGAGGTGGTAGATATGCTCGGAGCGAAGCAGCGAAAGGAGGTGGTCGGTAATTTTAGCGTGGAACTGGTCGATGCGATGCGTGGGGTTTTGAACAAGGGTGAGAGCATCATCCTCTTCCAAAACCGACGTGGATTCAGCACCTACCAGCAGTGCCAAACCTGTGGTCATGTCGAAGGATGTACGCGCTGTGATATTAGCTTGACCTACCACAAAGGCCCGCATAAACTGAAGTGTCACTATTGCGGGTATACGGTTCCCCCGGTGATGAAGTGCTCTGCTTGTGGGGGAGAGAGTGTCTTGCACTACGGTTTTGGTACGGAGCAAATCGCAGAAGAAGCTGCAGCCTTATTTTCGAAAGCTCGGGTAAAACGAATGGATTTAGATACTACTCGCGGCAAGCATGCTTTCGGAAATCTCATTCAGTCCGTTGAAAATGGTGAGGTCGATATACTCGTAGGTACGCAGATGGTCACCAAAGGATTGGATTTTGACCGAGTAGGTTTGGTGGGCATCATGAGTGCAGACAATTTATTGAGTTACCCAGATTTTCGTGCCAACGAGCGTGCTTTCCAAATCATTGAGCAAGTGGCCGGGCGCACCGGGCGCCGTAGCTCTCGAGGAAAGGTCGTTATTCAGAGTTTGAAGCCGAGGCACGCAATCATACAATTGGCCCTTAATCATGATTACCAAGGAATGGTTCAAAAGGAACTTGCTGTAAGACAGGAGTTTGCATATCCGCCTTTCGTGCGATTGATTACCATTACGTTGAAGCACAAAGACCAAAAACTACTGATACGTGGTGCAGAGGCCTTTGCGAAATCACTACACAGTAAGATTGGGGAACGCTTTTTAGGTCCTGAATTTGCGCCTATTGCCCGATTAAAAAACCTCTACCAAATGCAAATCATTGTGAAGGTGGACAAGGGAAGCTTGGGTTCAAAAATTCGTGACCGGATTAAAAAGGCGCATCAAGAAACCTTGTTGACCCCAGAATTCAATAGAATCCGGGCGCTCTTTGATGTAGACCCGAATTCTTAGACGAAAGCCCTAAACGCTTCAGGAACCCCTGCTTCGATACGCACGGGCTCTTTGGTGGTCGGATGATTAAATTCTAACGTTCGCGCATGCAGACAAATACTTTTATCACGCTCGCCGCGGCGGGCACCGTATTTAACATCTCCTTTGATCGGGTGGCCTATGGAGGCGAACTGCGACCTAATCTGATGATGTCTTCCCGTGTGAAGGTCTACTTCAAGCAATGTATATCGGTCGCCACAATTCAATACTTTGTAGGATAGTTTCGCTTCCTTCGCACCCGATTCAGGGCGCCCGAATGCCACAGATTTATTGTTTTTTGGATTCTTCTTCAGGTAATGCTGAAGCTGGCCGTTTTCTGTAATCTGACCTTCCACCAACGCCCAATACGATTTCTGTGTTTCCCTCTTTTTGAAAGCGGCGTTCATGCGTTCCAACCCTTTGGAGGTGCGGGCAAATAAAACTACACCTGTGGTGGGGCGGTCGAGCCTGTGAATCACTCCCAGAAAGACATTTCCAGGCTTGTTGTATTTGTCTTTAATGTACTCCTTGAGAAGGTCTGGCAAGGGAGTGTCGCCCGTTTGGTCGCCTTGCACAAGATCACCGGCCCGCTTGTTGACGGCGAGTAGATGGTTGTCTTCGTACAAGATTTCAGGCAAGGAAGCCATGATTAGCTGGTGTAGCTTTCGTCTTTGTTCGGAAAGTCGACACTTTTTACATCCGCCACATATTGACCTATGGCACCTGTAATGTCTTCATAAAGATTGAGGTACCTGCGCAAGAATCGAGGATGGAACTCATGAGTCATTCCCACCAAATCATGGAATACTAGTACCTGACCATCGACGCCAGGACCCGCTCCGATACCAATGACTGGGATATCAAGCATTTCTGAAACTTCTTTCGCGAGTGGAGCCGGGACTTTCTCCAAAACAATGGCAAAACATCCAGCCTCTTGCAAGGCCTTTGCATCTTCTTTCAGTTTCAATGCTTCGGCTTTTTCTTTTGCGCGAACAGTATACGTACCAAACTTATAAATGGATTGCGGTGTGAGTCCCAAATGTCCCATTACAGGAATACCGGCAGTGAGAATTCGCTTGATCCCGTCGATGATTTCTACGCCACCTTCAACCTTCACGGCATGACCGCCGGTTTCTTTCATGATTCGGATCGCAGAACCTAATGCACCTTTCGAATCTCCCTGGTAGCTACCGAAGGGAAGGTCTACCACAATCAAAGCACGATCAACGGCACGTACCACCGAACTTGCGTGGTAAATCATTTGGTCCAAGGTAATAGGCAAGGTGGTTTCGTGACCCGCCATTACATTAGAAGCACTATCGCCAACGAGAATACAATCAACACCGGCAGCATCTACCATTTTAGCCATGGTAAAATCATAGGCGGTGAGCATGGAGATTTTCTCACCTTGGTCTTTCATTTGCTGCAAACTATGGGTGGTAACCTTCTTAAATTCTTTCTTAGCTAGTGACATCCTGCACGATTTTTGTAGATTCTCTTCTGCAAAGAAAACAACCTAAGCCATAGGTTGTATTTTTGGGACCCATGAAAAACCTCATTCTCTTCATTTTTGCGGCATTTGCCATCACCTCATGCGACAATACGCTGCATATTAATGCGGATTATGATGTACAGAATGTGGTTTATGGATTGTTGAATAAAGACAACGATATCCAATGGGTTAGGTTACATAGAACGTATTTAGGTACGGACGGATTACTTGCGGGCGCCACGCATTCTGATAGTCTCTACTTTGATACTGCGGCGCTTTATATGGCGCAGCTCAATGCTGAAGGCAACGTACTCAATACCTACGAGCTATTCCGCAAGGATACCAATATTCTCGAGCCTGGGTCCTTTACCACTGATAATTACAGGTTGTATTGGACCAATGCACCTATTGATCCAGCCTTCGAATACCGTTTAAAAGGCTTCATTCCAGGTAATAATAATTTCGAGGCCATTACTCCTGTGGTAGGGAATGTTGAGATTACAAAACCTAAGGGCTTTCAAAAAGTGACTTTTGGCGTACGAAACGCTGAATTTGGTTGGGATGCAGCGCGCAATGCACGCATGTATCAGGGCTATATTCACTTTAGATATAAAGAAGCACCACGTTCAAACCCTATGGACTCGGTAGTCAAAATGTTGACTTATGCTTTACCTGTCCGTACAGGATCGAATTTAAATGGGTCAGGTACTTTTTTGTCTGAATTATCTTACGAAGCTTATTACAAGTTCTTGTATAATAACATAGGGCCTACAGAAGACTTGGTTCGAATCTTTAAGGGCATCGATGTCGAGATATGGGCTGCCGCCGACGATTATGCTACATACATCAATGTCAATCAGCCCTCACAAGGCATTGTACAAGAAAAGCCAATGTTCACTAATGTGGACGGCGGAATAGGCCTCTTTTCTTCGAGAGGTCGTGCCATCAAGAAAAACGTCAAGCTTAGCGCATCATCTATGGATAGTTTGTGGCGTGGCGTTCACACCTGTGGTATGGGTTGGGTTGATTTTCAAGGCATCGACAGTGTCGTATGTGAAGACGGCTTTCCTGTCGTGATCAACTAACGGACAAACTGTCACACTTTTTACTTCTTTTTGGTCCACTTTGGCACTTCAAATCCAAGGTTTCTGACACTTTGTGAGTACATCTTGAGGATTGGGCACGTGGCATAACCCTTGCTCTAATGAGGTCGTAAAAATTGAATACTCAACCTAAATAATATATACAATGGGTAAAATCATAGGTATTGACCTTGGAACGACCAACTCTTGTGTCTCTGTAATGGAAGGTAACGAGCCAGTAGTAATTCCAAATAGCGAAGGAAAGAGAACCACGCCATCAATTGTTGGTTTTGTGGAAGGCGGTGAGCGTAAAGTAGGTGATCCTGCGAAACGTCAAGCCATTACTAACCCAGAGAAAACGGTTTATTCTGTGAAGCGTTTCATGGGTGAGAAATTCTCGAACGTAAAGAAAGAAGCTAAGCGTGTGCCTTATAAGGTAGAAGCTGGAGATAACGATACACCTCGAGTGAGCATTGATAATCGTCAATACACACCTCAAGAGATTTCAGCGATGATTCTTCAGAAAATGAAGAAGACTGCCGAAGATTACTTGGGTACAGATGTGAGTGAGGCAGTAATAACCGTTCCGGCATATTTTGACGATGCACAGCGTCAAGCGACGAAAGAAGCAGGCGAAATCGCTGGTTTGAACGTACGTCGTATTATCAATGAACCAACCGCTGCAGCTTTGGCTTACGGTCTAGACAAGAAGGGCCAAGATCAAAAAATCGTTGTCTTTGACTGTGGTGGTGGTACACACGATGTATCTGTACTAGAACTCGGTGACGGTGTATTTGAAGTAAAATCTACCGACGGTGATACACACCTTGGTGGTGATGACTTTGACCAGGTACTCATCGATTGGTTGGCTGAAGAGTTCAAGACTGAAGAGTCTATGGACTTGCGTGACGATAACATGGCCCTGCAGCGTTTGAAAGAAGCCGCGGAGAAAGCAAAAATTGAATTATCATCTACTACGTCTACAGAAATCAACTTACCGTACATTACGGCTACGGCTTCAGGGCCTAAGCACTTAGTACGCAGTTTAAGTCGAGCAAAGTTTGAGCAGTTGGCTGCTTCATTAATCGAGCGCACAATCGCTCCTGCAAAGAACGCATTGAAGAATGCAGGTTACTCAACTTCAGAAATTGACGAAGTAATTTTAGTAGGGGGTACTACTCGTATTCCAGCCATCCAAGAGGCAGTAAAAGCATTCTTTGGTAAAGAGCCTTCGAAAGGTGTGAACCCAGATGAGGTGGTAGCCATTGGTGCTTCGATCCAAGGTGGTGTACTCACGGGTGATGTTAAAGATGTACTTCTTCTAGATGTAACACCGCTTTCACTAGGTATCGAAACTATGGGTGGCGTGATGACCAAGTTAATCGAGGCGAATACGACTATTCCTACCAAGAAGTCTGAAACCTTTTCAACAGCTGCAGATAACCAGCCATCTGTGGAAATCCACATCCTTCAGGGTGAGCGTTCAATGGCAGGAGATAACAAGACAATTGGTCGATTCCATTTGGATGGTATCCCAGCTGCACCGCGTGGTGTGCCTCAGATTGAAGTAACCTTCGATATCGATTCTAACGGTATCCTAAACGTAAGTGCGAAGGATAAGAACACTGGTAAAGAGCAGAACATTCGTATCGAAGCTTCTTCAGGTTTGAGCCAGGAAGAAATCGATCGCATGAAGCAAGAAGCTGAAGCGAACGCTGATGCGGATAAGAAAGCCAAGGAAGAAATTGATAAACTCAACGCAGCAGATAGCATGGTCTTCCAAGTAGAGAAGCAAATGAAGGAAATCGAAGGCAAGTTACCTGAAGATAAGCAAGGTCCTATCGATGCAGCATTAGCAGAGCTTAAAGCAGCACACGCAGCTAAGGATGTAGCAGGTTGTGATGCGGCTCAAGAAAAACTCAACGGTGCGCTTCAAGCGGCTTCAGCAGAAATTCAAGCAGCCATGCAAGGCAACCAAGGAGGCAACGACAGCGGACCAGATGGAGGCGGTGATGCTGATTCAGGTGGTGCCGACGATGTCACTGACGTAGATTTTGAAGAGGTGAAATAAACCTTCAGGGTTAAAGACCATAATAGGCCCCCGCACCCACAGGTGCGGGGGCTTTTTTCTATCTTAGGCCTTTACTGAAAAAACACTCGTAACAGTTATGGATTTAGTCCGCCTCAACGATCTTCTTGCCACCATTGACGGGTATATTGGGGGATCTAGCTGGTTTGTATTTGCCCTTTTAGGGACAGGTATTTTCTTCACTTTTTATTTGAAATTCCCTCAGATTAGATTCTTTAAACACGCCATCGATGTGGTGCGTGGAAAATTCGATGAGGAAGGTGCGAAAGGGGATACCTCTCATTTCCAGTCTTTAGCCACAGCACTTTCTGGAACCGTAGGAACTGGTAATATTGCAGGGGTTGCATTCGCCATTCACTTGGGCGGACCTGCAGCGCTGTTCTGGATGTTGGTGACAGCGGCCTTAGGTATGACCACTAAATTTGTAGAGGTGACTCTCAGCCATAAATACCGTGAATTTGCAGAGGATGGCACAGCTTCAGGTGGACCGATGTACTACATGAAGAACAAATTGAACATGAAATGGATGGCGGCACTTTTCGCCGTAGCTGCAATCATTAGTTCTTTTGGGACAGGTAATATGCCGCAGGTCAACAGTATTGCAGCATCCTTAAAAGCAACATTCGGAATTGAAGAAATTATCACGGGTGCAGTTCTTTCAGTGTTACTTGCTTTGATTATTCTTGGTGGTATCAAGCGTATTGCGGCCGTAACAGAAAGACTAGTGCCTATAATGGCGATCATCTATGTGATTGGAGCATTGTCGGTAATTGTGATGAACTATGAGAATATCATCCCTTCGTTCATCAGTATTTTTGCAGACGTATTCACGGGTTCTTCGGCCGCGGGAGGATTCCTCGGAGCCAGCATTGCTTATGCATTTAATCGAGGTGTAAACAGAGGGTTATTTTCGAATGAAGCAGGTCAGGGTTCGGCACCTATTGCGCACGCTGCTGCGAAAGCGGAACACCCTGTTAGTGAAGGTATGGTGGCCATCCTTGAGCCATTTATCGATACGATTATCATTTGTTCCATTACAGGTCTAACGCTTTTAAGTTCAGGAGTTTGGAATGAAAAGCATCAAAACGATTTTAGTTATTCTGATACCATTGTCGCAGCCGGTGAACTCAGTGAGGAACAGGACGGTACAGCACTTTTTGAATACTACAACAATGGGGGAGATATCGAAGAATTTACTGGCCAGCTTCAAGTTATTGACGGCACCCCTGAAGGAGTAACTATCCTTCACGCTAGATCTATCGCGGAAGATGTTGTCGTTAGTAGTGAGGGTGCACCGTATACGGGTACAGTTGCTGTAGAAAATGGTCGCGTAAAAGATCCTTCGAAATACACCTTCTCAGGAAAATCTTTGGTACACAGTGCGCCGTTAACTGCCATTGCCTTCAATAAAGGTTTATTCGGTGATTTTGGCCAGTACATTGTGGCTATTGGTTTGCTTCTTTTTGCCTTTTCGACGGCAATTTCTTGGAGCTATTACGGGGGTAGAAGTGTTACCTACTTGTTCGGTGTAAAATATGTGAACTACTACCGCATCGTTTATGTCCTCGGTTTCTTCCTAGCGGCAATTATCGATACAACCATTGTGTGGACTTTTGCGGGCATTGCCATTGCGTTAATGACGCTGCCAAACCTCCTCGGAATCTTCCTATTGCGCAAGGACATGAAAGAAAGTATTGCGGATTACAAGGAACACGTTGAGAGTGTTTTTCAAAAGAAGGTATAGGGCAGTCTGTAATTCAGTATTGATTAGGCGGATATTCGAAGGAATATCCGCCTTTTTTATGTTTTAATTGATTTAAGGATTAAATCCTTGAGTGAACGAGCGGTTTAAAACACACCGAAGGTGTATTTTAGTTGTTTATATAATAATGCTTATGCGTACTAAGATTTTTGCTATGCTGTTGGCCTTTAGTTCCTTCAGCGCGCTAAACGCACAGATTACTACTGATTCCACCCGTTATGTATACGGCGATCTAGGAGTTCAGCAGGTAGCTCCCGTAAATATTAACTCCCAATCCTCTTGTGCCGATACCTTGGGTATAGCCATACCCTTAGGTCATTGGATTTCTTCTGTGGATGTGGAATATACTATAAACACTACCGGTGGTTTTAGCGGTTCTGCCCCAGACGAAATAGGGGTATACCTCGAGTTATCAAGTGAGGGTACTAAGGAAGCGGCATTAGATTATGGGACCATCGGGACGAACGGTTCTTCTCAAACCATTAACCGAACAATCAACGATTTCAACGGTGCAGTAACGGATACCTTCCTCGTATTTAAATTACATGCGTTCCGTCAACAATTTACAACAGCTTGTGGCACCACCACAGCAAGTATTGCAGATAGTTCATGGAAGATCACGATTAATACCTATCCCGCGCCGACTTGTTACCAGCCGACCAACTTAGGGGTGGACTGGACCATGAGCAACAAGGCTAGATTAAGCTGGACAGGCGGCGGTGCAGCCAACTGGGAGTTAGAATATGGAACACCGGGTTTTACACCAGGGAGTGGAACAAGATTGGCAGTTTCTAGTAATCCTTTTGTGTTATCAGGTCTTTCGGCGTCTACAACGTACGAGTTTTACGTGCGAGATTCATGTGGTCTGGGAGATGTGAGTATTTGGTCGGCTCCAGTAGTGGATAGTACCCTTTGTGCTCCTATTACATTCACGACAAGCTATACCGAAGATTTCGACGGTACCGGTTGGTCTGAAGGGTCGGGCTTTGATAATGATGGTAGTACTATTGGTAGCTGTTGGCAGCGCAATCCAAATAGTCCAGATGGGGGCCAGGGGTATGCCTTTGGTACAGGTACAGATAGTACGGCAACCTCAGGTACGGGACCAAATGACGATAGAACTGGGGGTGGAAATTACATATACGCAGAAGCCAGTGGTGCCGCCAACCAGAGTGTTGCCACCATTACTTCACCGCTCTTTGATTTAAGTACATTGACGACACCTGAACTAAATTTCTGGTACCACATGGCTGGTGCCCAAGTGAACGAATTAAAAACGGAAGTATGGTCCCAATCTTCGGGTTGGGTGAACGTGGGTAGTATTAATGGTCCACAACAGGCATCTTCTACAGATACCTTCCTATTGCAGACTTATACATTGGCACAATTTGTTGATGATACTGTCTTGGTGCGCTTTTCGGCTTCAAGAGGTTTTGGAAATAACAATCAAGCAGATATCGCTATCGATGACTTTGGGTTCGAGGAGGCACCGACCTGTCCGGATCCATCCATACTATCAGTTTCTGCCAGAACGACATCTTCGATGACCTTATCATGGCAGGCTGTTAACGCAACCTCTTGGGATATTCAATATGGTAACTCTACAGCGAGTTTGGGTGCTACCGGAAACACTACGATAAATTCTACCTCGAATCCATTTACGATTACAGGGCTGTCGGCTGGAACGACTTATAAGTTTTGGGTTCGTGAGGTTTGTGGTCCAAGCGACAAATCAAGTTGGATTGGCCCTATTTTAGGGACTACGCATTGTACTGCTATCAGTGCACCTTGGTCGGAAGATTTTGATTCGACGAGTTGGACACCGGGATCAGGAGTCTACAACGTAGGTGATGCTTTGGCAGCTTGTTGGGTGCGTACCCCAGAGAAGGACACGCTACCTGCTTCACCATTAAGTTGGGGAGTGCGCTCGGGAACGACCACTACCGGAGGTACAGGTCCTTTTGACGATGTAAGCGGTACAGGTAATTATATCTATGCCGAAGCTTCGAGTGGGGCACCGAATCAAGAAGCCTTCATTGAATCGCCATTATTGGATTTAAGCGGTCTGCTGAAGCCTCAGGTGACCTTTAATTACCACATGAGAGGATTTTATGTGAATACCTTGAAATTGCAGGTTTGGGTGGATAGTACGCAGACGTGGGATAC
>Ga0163109_10000341_pt1 | contig 37784 bp, 40 predicted proteins | sample CRUFie1St13metaG_FD_108704 | JGI IMG/M metagenome (GOLD analysis project Ga0163109, IMG submission 108704) | Marine microbial communities from the Costa Rica Dome - CRUD Field 142mm St13 metaG | ecosystem: Environmental > Aquatic > Marine > Oceanic > Photic zone | place: Costa Rica: the Eastern...
TCAATTAAAGATGTTATCAAAAAATCAAACAAACATGATTATTTACTTTTAATTGACGGAAATTATTTTAAACCTGTCACATATGTTAAAGATTGTGAATTTATACACATAAATCATGAAACGGTTAAAGGTGGTGATAATTTATACTGTTCTATAGCTGCTGCATCTATCATAGCTAAAGTTGAAAGAGATAAATATATTGATCAATTATGTTTAGAAAATCCAGATTTAATAACTAAATATTCAATTGATACTAATAAAGGTTATGCAGCAAAAAAACATAGAGAAGGTATAATAGAATATGGTTTATCAGAATTTCATAGAAAAACATATGGAATTTGTAAAAAATATTCTTAATATAATATATGTCAGATAGTGAAAAAAGTTCCCTAGAACATGAAATTAATTTTAGTCAATCTTCAAATGAAACACAAGATGAAGGGAGAATTGGAAGAACTCTTCAAACGTTGGAAGAAGAAATGAAAGAATTACAGGATAATATGAATGATATTAGTATATCATCTGATGCAGCAGTAGTTGCAAGTTCAAACAGATCAATTGGTAGTACTCCTTCCGCAAGTTTATTTGCTCCAATTTCAAATGAACTTCCATCAAGAAAATCTTCAAAAAAAATGAAAGGTTCTCCTAGTAGGAGTGATTCTCCATTGATAAGAAATAGAGATCAAAATTTATCAACATTAAATCCCGAAGCAGTACGAATGAGTGAAGAAGGAAAATTTGAAATATCAAGAGGAGCACGTTTAGAAAAAACTAAAAAAGCAAGGGAAAAAAGAAAGAGAGAAATTAAAAAAACACAAAAGAAAATAAAAAAACAAGAGAAAGCAAAAATAAAACAAAATAAATCATTTTCTTCAGGTATGGAAGATCTTAGTGATCTTTCTTATGATAGTGGATTAGATAGTGATGATTATTATGATGTAGATGATGTTATTAATGAGGATGATGCAGTAGCAGAGTTAGTAGATGAATCACCTGAATTATACAATAGAGATGATTTTGAAGAATATCTAGGATCTATAAGAGAATATATTTCTAATCTAAGAGTAATTCAAAGACTTAATGAATTAGTAGAAGAACCAAGATTAAGTCAAGAAAGAAGAGATGTTATACACGAAATATTGATGGAAGATGGGGTTGATCCCAGTTATCAAATAAGACAACAGGATCTTCGTGGAAATAAAAAAAGAGATAGAAGAGGAGGAAAAAGAAAAACAAGAAAAAATAAAAATAAGAAAAAAGGTGGTGGTGGTGATTGGGGTATCTTTAATCCTCCTGACAATTGGGATAAAAATCGAAAAGAACAACTAAAATTGGAAAAAAAAAATCGACAAATGAGAAACGAAACTAATGAAGATCTGCGGAAACGTCGTGATAAGTACGCTCGTGAGCGTTGGATTAGTAATGAACAATATAATAGAATGAAAGATGCGAACAGAGGTAACTATGAAAATAGAGGTTTAGATATAGCGAAAGCAACTGGGGAACCTTCGACATATTCTCCTTTACATTCATCCGGTGGATTTAGAAGAATAACTAGAAAAAAATACAATTATAATAAAAAAAATAGATTTACTAGAAGAAAATAAATTATTTACCAAATTTTAATGGTGGTTGTTTTCTTTGTTTTCTTTGTTTAACTAATTCACCTATTATTGCAATATAAGTATCATTCAATTCATAACGAGTACCAATTACTCTTGCAATTATATTATCATTTTCTTTTATTGAAAGAAATTCTTTATCTTGATGATGATGATCTCTAGCAATAAATATAACAAGAGGAACATCATTACCATCTGCAACTTCTGCTTTTATACCAGCTTTTGTAACATTTGTTACGTTACATTCTATCAAATGACCTTCAACAGGATTACATACATACGCTTCATAAATTATTTTAAATTTAATATTCCCATTTACTAGTAGTCCAGTAGAATAGTTTACTATTCTAACACTACCGTTTTTGATATAACCGTTTTTATTACATTTACCTTCTAATTTAATAGACAAATTTTTAGATATTTTTTCTTTTAGATTTTTTCCAATACTTGTTATTGGTATAATCAGATTATCTTCACCAATCATTGTTGTAAATATATCTCTTTTTTTATTATATTCTTTCTTTCTATCGGGCCTTTCTTTATCGATACAAGGGGTATTTGATTTAGAATCACGAGGAGGATTTTCCGGAGGAGGATTTTCTGGAGGAGGATTTTCTGGAGGAGGATTTTCTGGAGGAGGATTTTCTGGAGGAGGATTTTCTGGAGGAGGATTTTCTGGAGGAGGATTTTCTGGAGTTGTTGGTTGAAAATTAGGAGCATTATCTTCTGGAGGAGGATCTTCTGGAGTGGTTGGTTGAAAATTACCAGCAAGAGCAGGATCCTCTGGAGTTGTTGGTTGAAATTTTCCTTTGGAAACTGAAGGTACTTCTTTATTAGTATCTCCTCCTTTTAAAGTTAATTTTATTTTTTTTGTTGCCATTATTTTATATATATCTTATTATATATTTTTATTTCAATTTTAAATAATATTATATTATATCATTTAAAATTTTATAATTTTATTCTTTTTTCCAATTTATTTAATACAGATTGTTCAGCATCTAAAAACCATTTTTTATTTCCAATCTCAATTATATTCATATACCTAAATAAAAATTCAATAAAATAACACGTATCTATTGGTATCTTCTTCATATTTGTACCTGTATAATTAGTTATTACACCGTCCAAATTTGAAACTAATTCATTAAGTAATTTTATTTTATCATTTTTAGAAAATTGGTCACATCTTGCACCTGTTGTTCTTTCCTGTTTCATATCTTTTATTTTAAATAATAATTCATTATCATCCTTTGATTTATTTTTAAAATTCATTAAAACACCTATTTTATTTCCAAAATTCATTTTCATATCTTCTTCACTGAACAAAAAAACCTCTTTTAATTCTTTTATTAAACTATTTATTTCTCCTTGTTTTGCCTTTATAAAATAGTTTTTATTATCATTACTTTTCATAATTAATATATCATACTTACCCTCATTTTGTAACAAAATACCTTTTAATAATTTATTTTTAATAACTTTTTTTTCAAAATATTTTTTTATTTCATCCTGTAATTCATGTGATATTTCAGATAAATTATATACATATTCTATTAATTTATGTTTTTCCTTGAATGATAAATTATCTATTAAATGATTTATTAATATGTTTTTAATAATTTCTTTATTAAAACCAAAAATTTCCAATAATTCTTTCAATGCAAAAGAATAATTTGTTTCATTATTCTCATAATCAATTATTTTAGAATAATCATTCTTTATTTTTATATATATTTTATCATTTATACCTTCCAATTTTTTTACATCATCTTCAACATTTTCATTCATTATTTTAATTGTATCATGCTTAAAATTAACAGGATTTTCTCTATCAAACATTGAAATTTGAGTATTCTCCAATTCTACTGGCTGAAACATGTACATATCACCTATATTTACCATTTTACCCAATCTTTCATATTTATCAACAAATATTTCACTTCCATCACTTATAATTTCATTTAATGCATATAATATTTCATCTAAACTATAATTAGTTGTTGATTTTATCTCAGATATAATATCACTTCTTGTATAAAAGTATTTATCATAAAACATTTTTTTAATTTTTTGTATTATTAAACTACTATTTGAAGAAATAAACTCTTCATTATAGGTTGAATAATCAATGTCTTTTACACTTTCTAATTCTTTTATTTCACCTTTAAATATATTTTTACATTTATATTCACAACTTTCTTGATAATCACACATTGAACTATAAGGTTTATCTCCTACATCTAAAGTTATTGTATTTCCTGTGTGAATATTTTGTTCGATTTTTAATCCTTCCATATTTGAAAATGAAAAATTTGTTTGAGAAATATTTAATATACAATCAACAGCAGTTTCTTTTAATACTCTTGTTACATTTCCTATCTTCAATGATTTTTTTTCTGCTAATCGATATATGTACATATCTGCTGTTTCTTTTTTCTTATTTTTACCTTGAGAAACATACATGTATATACAACAATTTCTTTTTTCAAATTTCAAATTTTTATGACTACAAAATCTTATACCTCTACCTATAATTTGTTCTATTCTATTCATATTATACCAAGGATCTACTATATGAATGCTTCTAACATTTGTAAAATCTAAACCTTCTGACCCAGTTCTTGTTATTATTACAACTTTTATTTTTTCTCCATTTTTATTTGAAACATCTGTTGCAATTTTAAAATCTTCTAACCAATTAGAAGATAAGCTTTGTTTGCCAGTAATCATCATATAGCTAGCTGGATTAAAATCTTTTTTATCAACATCTTTTTCTTTTTTACCTGTTATAGCATCTATCCTACTAATTTTATTATCTCGTCTATATTCATCATTAAATAAATTCTTCGTTTCCCCATATCTAACATAACCCATTTCCTCCAAAGCTAATGCTATCGGTAAAACACCTGCATCTATAAATTGTGAATATATTATAGAAATACCCTTATCTTCTTTCAATTTATCACAAATAATTTTAATTTTTCCACTATATTTTCCTATTTCATCTTGCGATAATACCCTTCCGTATTTTTCTTTTATATCTTTTTTATATTCAAAATCTGTTATATAAGGATTTTTGCCTTGAAGTACCTCCTTAAAAGTAAAAACATTATTTAAACCTTTACTACCTATACTTTTCTTAATATCTAAATCTTCTATATCTCCTATTTGAGGATAAGCTATATTTAATACTTCAACTGGATCTGTTAACATTGTATATCCAAAATTATCCATATCATCTTTTTCAATTTCTTCTTCATTAGCATTAAATGATTTTAAAACATTATCATAAACCATTTCTTGATATTCACCTATATCTGTTAAATATGTATCAACATGTTCTATTTTATCGTTTAAATTTTTTTCATTTAATGATAAAGATGGATATTCGAATTCAGAATTCTTAATTGATTTACTTACATCAAAATTCATGGGAAATACTCTAAATGGAAAACTATACGGATTTTCACCTCTAACATACGATATATACCCTGTTGATTTATTTATTAATCTTTTCTTTCCTACCTCTTCTCCTTCATTGTCTATTAAAAAATTTCCATCATCATCAAATATTTCATTTCTATTTATCAAGCCTCTTTTATCATTTACATTCATTAAGTTTAATAACCATACTATCTCTTTATAATTATTATATAAAGGCGTTGCTGATAATAAAAGCATTTTAAAATTTTTTGAATACTTGGCTATTTTAAATAAATTACTTGAAATTTTTTTTAATTTATTATCATTTGAAAGTCTAATATTATGTACTTCATCAATTATTAATAATCTATCGTCAAAAGTATTTTTTATATTTTTTATAATTGATTTTTCTTTATCTTTTTTTGTTGAAACATCTATCTTTTTCTCTATATAATTAGAAAATTGTGTATAACCCATGAAAACATATCTTTTTGATATTAAATTATTTATCATTTTTATTATTTGATCCCTTTTTAATCCTTTATTATTTGTTGGATTTATTTCTTTTAATATTTTGTCTCCTGTACAATTATTTAAAGTAAATATTCCATTTTTTTCTTCTAATTTATTATCATCGAATAATTGTAATTTAAAATTTTTTTGAACATTAGGTGATGCAACTATTATTATTCTTTTATTCAAATTCATATGTGTCATATATTTTCTCATTTGTTCAGATACACCAATCGCACTACATGTTTTACCACTACCTAATCCATGATATAAAAGTAAACTATTGTACGGTGTTTGAAATGATATAAAATTTTTTACGAATTTCTGATGTTGTGCTATTTCGTAATCTTTAAAACAAATATTATCTGCTATTTTTTTAAATTCTTCTATATTTGTAAATATTTCTGTATCTATTTTTGAATCAGAAAACTCTTTCTTAGATGCAATCTTTAATGAAAAGTTTGGATCATCCAATTCAGGATATAATTCATTATTTTTATTATCTTTTTCTAATTTTTCTCTCTCTATTTTTTCACGATTTAATATAAAATTATTCTTTTTTTTTCTCTCACTTTTATCCTTAATATTACTTTCATTAACTTCCATAATATATATTTATATTTATAATTTAATAACGATTATATTATAAATATTGTTACGAAGATCAATAAAAACACGAATTGGATACTATATTATCAATTGTTTCAACTATTAATTTCTTTTCTTTATTATATGGTCTAATAGATTCTAAACTTTTTGTTTTATTAAACCAACTCATTTTTGATATCTCGCTTTCTTGAAATGTATCCGTTTTCACATTATCATTATTTTTTAATTTAGCTAAATAATAACGGTGTTTATATATTTTATAATTTGAGCCAGTAAAAATTTCTTCTAATGGTATTAAATTTTCAACTAAAATTATTTCATCTCTATTATAACCTGTCTCTTCTTCAAATTCTCTTAATGCACATTCTATATCTTTTTCACAATAATTTCTTCTACCCTTAGGAAATCCCCATTCTGGTTCATTCCATTTTGTAGGACTCTCATCTATTAAATTTAATAAATCAATATCTTCATAACCCATATCTCTATTATTTTTTATATGAACAAAAAATTTCTTCAAACATGTTTCATTTGGATCTTTACCATTTGAATTTATTTCATTCAATATTTCTTTCATATTGTTTTTCTCACTTATTGTCATTTCATTTACTAAATTACGTATGAAACTTTTATTATATATTGGATACTTACCTCTAACTAAATCACTGTAACCAAAACTTTCTTTTCTACGTACAAATAAATAATGTGGAATTTTATTTTCATACCTTAATAGTATAATCCCAACACTAGTTATTGGAATTTTACAATCACTAGATAGGTGTCCTTGTTTTCCACAATTATTACAATATAAAATTTTACTCATCCTATATGTTTATTATAGATAATATTTATATCATTTTATATGTATGAACTTAGATTCTAAAGTATGGGGACCTCATTATTGGTTTGTTCTCTATAGTATTGCACTTACATATCCTATTACTGCAAATAATATTACGAAAAAAAAATATTATGAATTTATACAAAATTTACCTATTTTTTTACCTCACGATGAAATTTCTAATCATTTTAGTAATATGTTAATTAAATATCCAGTTACACCATATCTCGATTCTAGAGATAGTTTTACTAGATGGATACATTTTATACATAATAGAATTAATATTATCACTAATAAACCAGAAATTACATTGAAAGAAGCTTATCAAAATTATTATGATAATTATAAACCTAAAATACAAAAAAACTTTGAAAATATAATGATTAAAAAAAAATATATATATTCAGCATTATTTTTTTCTCTTATATCTTTTTCAATTTTTCTGTACAACGAATAAAATATAAATTATATATATATGTCTCAAATTTTAATTATTCACAAAAGAAATGATAAAAAACTATTTAATGAATATAAAAATAAAATATCAAAAATTGGTGTTAAAGTACTTTGTAATAACTCTTCTATACCAAAGGAATATTTACAAGATAGTTTAGAGTCATGTAATTATTTGTTCGTTAATTTATTTAAAGATGAGATAAGAGGATTTTCTACAGTATATAATGATAATACTAGTGGGAAATATCTACATATTGGTTTAATTTGTAATAGTATACAACATAATATGAAAACTAGAAAAAATGTTAACACTGTTAAATTTGGTGGTAAAGCTATTATTCAAGAAATTATCAACTATGGAAAAAAAATCAAAGTTAAAGGTATCAAACTAGAAGCTATTAACACTGTTATTCCATATTATTATAAACTTGGATTTCACTTTTTTCATTCGGAAAATAAACATGATGAAGAACGAAAATTAATCAAAGAATTACAAAATTCTACTACTGAAAATAAAAAAAATATTGTCTTAAAAAATATTGTTAACAAATTTTATCCTGGATTTTTCAAAGAACAAAATTTATATAAAATGACTAAAGTCGATCTAGAGCCTTTCAAACAAGCTATGGAAGATGGTATACCTATGAAATTAGAATTTAAAAATAATATCAGCATTTGTAAAGGTAAAACTGTTAATAAATGTAAAAAACATAAAACATGTAAAGTTGTTAATACTAACCTTAGATCATATTGTAGAAAAAAAAATAATACTAGAAAGAATAATTAATTTCAACTTTATATATTATAATATCTATAATATATAATTGGTTATGAAAAATAAAAATATGAAAAATAAAAATACTCGAAAAAAAGTAGCAGGTGAAGTATTTGATTCTGGAGGATATGGTTGTTTGTTCAGTCCTCCTTTAAAATGTAAAAAAAATAACCGTACTAAAAAAAATATGATCAGTAAGTTAATGCCTACTTCAACCGCTGACCAAGAACACAACAATAATACAAGGATTAAAAAGATTTTATCATCTATTCCTAAGTATAAAAAATACTATATATTTTCAGAAATTTCATGTTATCCTAAAAAATTAACAAAAAAAGATCTTAAAAAATTTAATAAAAGATGTAAAACATTAACTAATAAAAAATTTAATAAAAGAACAATTAATTCACGAATAAATGATCTTAAAATACTACAATTTCCATATGGAGGTATTACTTTAGAAAAGTATATTATAAAAAATGATAATATTACAAATTCTTTCCCTTTTATAAACAAATTATTAATTAATTTTCTTAATAATGCAATTATTCCAATGAATAAAAAGAATGTTTATCACTTTGATATAAAAGACAGTAATATTCTTATCGGTGGTAATAATTTAAGATTAATAGACTGGGGACTTAGTGCAGTTATTCCTGATAAAAATATACCTAGCTATTTGTTCCGAAAACCACTTCAATTTAATTATCCATTTACTAGTATATTGTTAGATGTTGACTTTTTGAAAGAACTACTAAAAAATATGAAAATTTTTGGTACAGATTATGACAGTTTAAAAGAATTTATTAAAAATTATTATCAAGATAATATTGTAAATAAATTCGGACAACCTGCAAGTGGACATTTCAGTTATTTAAATGATGTGTTTAATAACTTCGTGAATAAAGATGTAGACACATATGATGTTGTTTATAATTTCTGTGCTAATTCAATTATTAATCATTCAAAAAATGATATTTTTGATTTTAAAAAATATTTCAAAAATACATTTTTAAAAATTGTAGATATTTGGGGATTTCTTTCTATTTATATGTCTTTCATGTTAGTAAAAAAAATGTCTAACAAAATCAAAGTAAAAATCCAAAAAATATTTTTTAAACACCTTTTTAATAACTATGATACTATTGATATAAAAGATCTCGTTAATGATTTAAAACAAATATAATAAAATATATAAATGTTTCATATATTACCAAACAAACTTCCTAACGAGATTTATAATGATATCTTTAAAATAGCTAATAATAAATGTAATACATGTCATGTAGTATGTGTAATACCATATAAAAAAATATCAAAATTCTACTATTGTTCCAAAGCTTGTTATTTACATTTTTAATTTTTATATATATTTATAATATATGAGAATTGAAACTATTATTATATTAGTAACTGGATTTTTTGTTGCAAATACATATTATGAAGGTAAATTAATAGAAAAGACAAAAAGTTTCATTTCATCCTACAAAAAGTACTATGAAATAATTTTTTACTGCTTTTTAGGACTATGTTTTTACCTGTTAATTAGACAAAATCCAAATCAAGGAAAAAATATGCTAATGCAGGCTAGTAATATTGTTAAATTTGCACCTGTTGATAAAGACGCTATGTCTATATTAAATCCAATTTTTAATTTAACTACTGGTGCAGGAGCATTATCTACATTTGGTGTCAATCCACAAGAAAAAAGAATGATGTCTTCTGGTGGATCTGGCAGACGTGTTGTAAGTGAAACTAAAAAAAAATGGGTAGCATCACAACAAAATTGGCATTGTGCCAACTGTAAAGCACAACTTCAAGCACATTTTGAAGTTGATCACAAAATTAGATTAGATCAAGGTGGCAGTAATAATGTAGACAATTTAGTTGCATTATGTAGAAACTGTCATGGTGAAAAAACATCAATTGAAAATCTTTAAATTTATTTCTTCTAACTATTTATATAATGTCAAACTTTAATTTTAATTTGAATGATATAATTAATTATATAAATAGTAAACTTGGTAAAAGAGGTACATCTTTACTATTCTCCTCATCTTTACTTGCAGTTTTATTTTATATTTACTACAATTATATTCCTGAAAGAAATAATTTAGATAGTCTTGGAATATTTGGAATTGATGGAAAATATGTTTATTATGCATTCGCCAGTATTTCATTTTTTGTATTTTTATATACTTTAGTACACTTAGTCGGAATTGGTTATTCAGAAAAAATGATACTAACTGAACCTTCATCAACTTCACAAGTTTTTAAACTTACTATTGCTATTATATTATTCATTCTACTTTTTTATATTCTTTACGCTGTTTCAAATAATTCTCAATTTATTACATTCGATAATTTATGGTTATTTCTAGGAATCATATTTGGAATTTCATTACTTTATACCATCTATAGAGACATGTATGGTTTGAAAGGATTAGTTATATCAGATACTGACGATAGTTATTTTTCTATTATTAAAAATTTAATATTTTATATTCCTTGTTTAATTATTGATCTTATTGATACTATTCAAAAAGAATATAATATTACACCTAGAACTACTTACATATTGTTACTTATAGAAGCTGTCATTATATCACTATATTTTTACGGTGAATTTTTAGGTAATTTCTTTTTAGAACTTGTTACACATACTTCTAATAATCTCGTTAGCGATCCTATTAGATTAAATAATAAACATGTTATCGGAAGTTATCCTAAAATTAATCCTAAAAAAAGTTATGATGATTATGACATGAGTCACGAAGATAAACAAGATTATAACTATGCATTATCAGCATGGGTTTACATAAATCCTCAATATGGATTTGACGAATATAAGACAATTCTTGATTATGGAAACAAACCACTTATTGAATACAAAGGTCAAACTAATTCATTGAGAATTAAAATCAAAAGTCGTGCTAACAGTGAACATATTGTTTATGAAACAAAAGATTTTAAATTACAAAAATGGAATAATTTTATAATAAATGTTCATTCAAGTCAAGTTGATATACATTTGAATAATGAAATTATTGTTTCAGAAAAGTATGACTTATCTACATGGAATTTACATCAATCAATCATAGTTGGTGATGAAAACGGTTTAGAAGGAGCAGTATGTAATGTAAAGTACTTTAACGAACCATTAACAAAATTAACAATGTCTTTTATTTATTCTCTTTTTAAAGATAAAAATCCTCCTGTCATATAAAATTATCTTTTAATATAATATATAATGGATTATACTTCTATATTTATAGTTATTTTAGTACTTGTTATACTATTTTTAGTTGTTAAATACGTTTTCAGTACAAGTGGTACTACAACTTTAGAAGAAGCATCTACAGAACAAATTGTATCTGCTGCTGACTTAGAAAAAAATAGCTCTGTTAATAGTGCTTATTTATTATGGTTTTATATTAAAGATTGGAATGAAAATTATGGAAATACAAAAGTTTTAATGACTAGATTAGATGGAAGTGGTGATGGTTTAAAAGCTACTTTAGGAACATATGAGAATAAACTTGATCTTGATATATCATATTATGATACTGACACATCATCTAAACTTACTCATACATGCAGTGTATACAATATTCCTATTCAAACATGGAATTCTCTAATTATTAGTATTGAACAAAAATCAATTGATATATTCTTAAATGGAAAATTACATAAAAGTTGCTTAGTTCCTGGAGTACCATACATTGACTCTAATTCAGATGTTGTTATTACACCTGGACCTGCTTCACAACAATTCTCGGGATTTACATCTACTTTCAAATATTATACAACACCTGTTGATCCACAAAAAGCATGGAATATATATCGATCAGGTTGGACTGGTGATTATGGTTTTAGTAATTACTTTAGTAGATATAATGTTAGATTTACACTATTAGAAAATGGAAACGAAGAAGGAAGTTTCACACTTTAATTAATGATTTTATATATATTTATTTTATACTTATTTATATATACATGAGTGATAATTATGCTAACACAAATTTTAATTTACAAGGTGCAGCTAATGGATTTCTTACATCAAACTCAATGATATCAAATGTAGCATTCTTGGTTTTATTAGTTTTTGGATTTGTTTTAATTTTGAATCTAACAATACAACTTATTTATAACTATTATAAACCTAGTAATACACCCCATTTAATAGATGGTATGATTGATGGTAATAAAATGTTAATTATAAAACAAGATCCAAAAGAAGATGGTACTACAATATTAAGATCAAAAAATGAAGATGCTGGTATTGAATTCTCTTGGTCCATTTGGTTATATATTGATGAAACAGATAATTACGATACAACACAATATAAGCATATTTTCCATAAAGGAGATGACAGTTTACTAAGTACTGGTCTCAATTTCCCTTCAAATGCTCCTGGTTTATATTTAAAACCTAAAGATCTTTCTGATTTACAACATATTTTAGTTGTAAAAATGAACACATTTACGCAATTATCAGAAGAAGTTGAAATTAAAAATATACCAAATAGAAAATGGGTTAATGTTATTATCATATGTAGAAATCACCATTTAGACGTTTACATTAATGGAACTGTAGCCAAAAGATATATTCTTGATGGTGTTCCAAAACAAAATTACGGTGATGTTTATGTTGCTATGAATGGAGGTTTTAACGGTAAGATCTCTAACTTATGGTACTATAACTATGCTATTGGAACAAAAGAAATTAACGATATTAATGGTGCAGGAGCTGACACTACTGTTGCATCTACATCATCTATTAATAATTCCCTTGTTCCTAATTATACACCTATCAGCTATTATTTCACAGGTGATGCTAATTCAGCGTAATATAGTTATTTATATTATTTAATTTATATCTATATAATATGAATATTCAATGTTTATTACATGATACAACTAATGTTATTTCAGTAGATGACTATAAATTATTATTTAATATGGTACCATATAATCTTAGTGATAATATTGGTCTCTACATTGGTACATATACTTTATCTATTCTTAATGGACATCCTATCGGGTTTGTTATTGATGATACTTCAGTATTTGAAGTTATTAGTGGTACAACTAAAGGCGATCCTATTGAAGTTGAAGGTATTCTTGTACAACATTATACAGATGATATTGTTATAAGTGTTAAAAAAGATTTTGGAACAATGAGTTATAATTGTTTACATCATGGCTACATGGGTGGTTATAACAGACTTTTATTTACTCAAATTTGTCAAGCACCAGAACCAGAACCAGAACCAGAACCAGAACCTGCTCCTGAACCTCAACCTGAACCTGAACCTGCTCCTGAACCTGAACCTGAGCCTGAACCTCAACCTGAACCTGAGCCTGAGCCTGAACCTGAACCTGCTCCTGAGCCACAACCTGAGCCTGAGCCTGAGCCTGAACCTGCTCCTGAACCTGCTCCTGAACCTCAACCAGAACCTGAACCTGCTCCTGAGCCACAACCTGAACCTGAACCTGAATCTGAGCCACAACCTGAACCTGAACCTGAATCTGAACCTGAACCTGAACCTGAACCTCCTGAGCCACAACCTGAACCTGAACCCGAACCTGAACCTGAATCTGAACCAGAACCAGAACCTGAATCTGAATTTACAGAACCTGAACCAGAATCTGAACCAGAATCTGAACCTGAACCGGAACCTCAACCTGAACCTCCTGAGCCACAACCTGAACCTGAACCTGAACCTGAGTCTGAACCTGAACCTGAACCTCAACCTGAATCTGAACCTGAGCCTGAACCTCAACCTGAGTCTGAACCTGAACCTGAACCTCAACCTGAATCTGAACCTGAGCCTGAACCTGCACCTGAGCCTGAACCTGCTCCTGAACCTGAACCTGCTCCTGAACCTCAACCTGAACCTGAACCTCAACCTGAACCTGAACCTGAGCCTGAACCTGCTCCTGAACCTGAACCTGCTCCTGAACCTGAACCTGCTCCTGAACCTGAATCTGAACCTGAACCTGAACCTGAACCACCTCAACCTGCTCCTGAACCTGAACCTGAATCTGAACCTGAAAATGAACCTGAACCTGATATTGAAAATGATGATGAAGATGAAGGAGGAGGTTTGGGTTTTACTGTTGGATCACCTGAACCTGAACCTGAACCTGAGCCACAACCTGAGTCTGAACCTGAACCTGAGTCTGAACCTGAACCTGAACCTCAACCTGAACCTGAACCTGCTCCTGAACCTCAACCTGAGTCTGAACCTGAACCTGAAGCTGAACCCGAACCTGAACCTCAACCTGAATCTGAACCTGAGCCTGAATCTGAACCTGAGCCTGAATCTGAACCTGAGCCTCAACCTGAATCTGAACCTGAACCCGAAGCTGAACCTGAACAACAACCACAACCTGAACCAGAACCCGAACCTGAAATATCTGAAATTGATAGAATTATTATTGTTAATAGAAATGATATATCTGATGAAGACTTCATACACATTAGAAAAGCTATTGATAAATGGCAAACTATTATTACAGGTGTTCCTAATAATCTAACATTGAGTCTTTATATATTTTTTGAAGTTATGGACTATAATACATTAGGAGGTGCATCTGTTTACTCTGTCTTTGATACATTAAGAAATATACAAGTAAATTATAATGATGTCAGAGCTAATCAAGATCAATATAAAATGGGACACCTAATTCCAACTACTGCCGTTATTACTATGAATACAAGTCGACTCGAAAACTTAAAATCACAAATATATTCTGATGGAAATAATGCTCTTTATTATACATTATTACATGAAATAGGTCACGTATTAGGTATTGGTTCTATATGGTATATTTTAAATGAACAAATCTTGGCATATCAAGTATTTTCTAATTCTTTCTTTTATGCATATGGTTATGAACCAGGAAATGAAACAACTAATTATAATAATGCACTTAGAGAATACAGAAATTATTTTGGTAGTCATTTAAATTTTATACCTGTTGAAGATGATGGAGGGTCAGGTACAAGAAATGTTCATCCAGAAGAAGGGGATGAACCAGGTGTATCATCTAATACTAGGAGTGTTAATGGAATATTATACCCTGGATTAGATCAAGAAATCATGACAGGTTGGATTGATAATAAAAAATGGAGTAATCAACTTAATTATACATTACCTATTAGTAGAATTTCAATTGGATTTTTAGAGGACATTGGTTATAGTGTTAATTACAAAAATGCAGATCATTATGATCCATTTTATCAAAATAGAGAACCAGAACCAGAACCAGAACCTGAACCAGAATCTGAACCAGAACCTGAACCGCAACCTGAATCAGAGCCTGAACCTGAACCGCAACCTGAACCAGAGCCTGAACCAGAGCCTGAACCAGAGCCTGAACCAGAGCCTGAACCAGAGCCTGAACCTGAACCTGAAAGTAATGTTTTTTCTGGAGAAAACAAAGCCTTTAAATGGACTGTAACAAACGAAGATATGGATTCATATCCTATAGGACCTTTTGATGTAGATTTATTTAATTATTCATTTAATAGAGTAGGTCAATTAATTCGTTTTAATACTAATTTACCAAATGGTAAAAAGATTGAATACACTGTTACACTTGAAATTTTTCAAGGTGTTAACAGTGATAAATATGCTATGTCTAATACTGATTTCCCTTATCACGAAGTTAGTACTGGTTTATATACTACAGTCAGTGCAAACATATATTTAAATGTTTCGTTTTTAGTTCAATTTTCAGATTATTCCAATATACTATTAAGAGAGATTTTAAATACGCTTACATATGAACCTATTTATTATTCACACGGACAATTTAGCGTAATAAACAACACTCAAGGAACAAACTTTTTCATATTTCAAGGAGGAGTAAGTTATTATACTGGATTTTTGGGTGTAAGAGAGTATAATAAATACTTTGGTGATCATGTTTTAGCACACCTTCAAAATTTTAATGGAATTCCAATAGATTTACAAACTAATAGACTTATTGAAACAAATAGAAATATTGATAATTTTCTTTATGGAGGATTAGAGAATGAAATTAGTTCAAGTTTGAGAGAATTTCCAATAGACACATTCTTACCTATTAGTAGGATAACTATAGGTCTTTTAGAAGATCTTAGTTTTAATGTTAATTATCTACTTGCCGATGATTATAATGGGTTTACAGCATTTGAATTAGAAGAACCTGCACCAGCACCTGAACCAGAACCTGAACCAGAACCAGAACCAGAATCTGAACCTGAACCAGAACCAGAATCTGAACCTGAACCTGAACCTGAACCACCTGAGCCACCTGAACCTGAACCTGAACCAGAGCCACAACCTGAACCTGAACCTGAATCGGAACCTGAAGCTATTATTTTTAGAGGTGTAAGAATCGAAAATGCATGTGATTATTATAAAACACCAAATACATATGATCCTACAAAATACGGAAGGTTTTCTTTGAACTGTAACGATTATAAATCTTTTACACCTTCTAATCTAGACGAGAGAAGGAAAGTTGAAATTTTAGAGTATAAAAAAAATTCAAATACGTTTACTAAAGCACAAAATTTTTCTTTTTTATCAAGAGGTAACTCTTATGTTACTAAGAGAACATTTGCAAAACAAACACCTTTAGTTACTGATCCTAACGTACAAAATTTACCAGTAGTTGGAGACGCTGCTTTACAATGTGAAGGTGTTACTCAACAAAGATGTCAACCAACATATAATTCAGATGTTCCAGGTAAACCTAAAGTTATTTGTAGAAATGATGATACTCCATTAACGCGATATAATTACAAACCATCTTATGGAACTTAAATAAAATAATATAAACAATTATTAATATTTATATTATTATGAGTGAACATGTTGTAGAAAATTCTGGGTTAAGACTTTTCGAAGAACTTGAAGTTTCTAGAAAATATCTAAGTGGTACAATGAATCCATACATGAATAAAAGTGTTTGGAGAACTGTTGAAAATAATAAAAACCATTTAAAACCATATCCAACAATTTATATACCACATATGGCACAAGTTATTAATACTCCTTGGGGTACTGAATGTGTTGTCAATGGTAATGATTTTTCAGAAACTAAAATTAAATTTTATTCTGTAAAACCATTACATCAAATACCAACATCATCTCATAAATATAGAAGTGAACACATAGTTATTATTAAAGGAATAGGAGAATTTACAATTGGAGAAGATAATATTATTTCTTCTAACAATTCTCATATCTTTATTCCTAGATGTATATCACATTCTATAAAAAATATATCAAATGATAAATATTTAGAATTTTATGAAATTCAAAATGGTATCAAAAATGAAGAAGGAAAATATAATTTGTCTGATTTTGATATGTAACTCTTATGGGTAAGAAGGAGGAGATGGATGAACTTCTGAACCACTTATTATTCTCTCAGGAATAACTCCTGTGTGATGTCTTAGGTTTGGATTTACACAAACATCATGTGATGGGAAAATATCACCAGATGCACATTCACTAGCATTAGATACTTCAATACATGATCTATTGCCTCTATCTGTTCCTACATAACAAAAATTTTGACCCTTATTTTTTTTAGGTCTGTTCATTGAAGCTCCTTGAACATTAGATGAACTCTTCTTCTTTTCTTGTATAGGAGGAACTTCGTCATTTTCAATTCCAACACCCTCTCCAATATCTTCTACTACTTCTATTGCACTTTTTAATGTTCCTGCTGCAATATCTACACCTGCTTTTGTTCCTTCAGCAGAAACATCTACGACTTGTTTTGAAGTTTCTGTTATTGTAAAACCAAAAATTGATACTAATCTTTGTAGTAGAGGTTTTATTACCTCTCCCACATCTTCAATTGCATTTCCTAAATATAATAATATATTAAATCCAAGTAATGCAATTACTATAATAATACCAATTACTTTCCAAGTTGTATTTGTTTCAAAAAATCCTTGATTTGATGATAATCCTGTACTTGTAGTACTTGTCATTAATTCTGGTGGTAAAGAACTACTACTCATATTATATTATATACATAATAAATATTAATTATTTTAATCTGAATAAATATAATAAATTATTAAAATCACCTAAAAGCTCATCTCTTACAGCCAATAAGTCCATATCGTGATCTTTACTTAATTTCTTATTTAAAGATTTTAAAAAACTTTTATATTCGTTTATTTTACCTACTAGTTGCTTTTTTGTTTTTATTTTATTACATTTTACACACATATTATGTACAACTAATCCTGTTTTTCCAATCATAATTTCAACCATTTTATCTATATGTTTATTCATCTTATCATACAAATCATCTGTTGCATCATGTTCAGATCTTGACATTGTAAACCAATGATATAATTTTACTGTGTTTAACATCTCTACTAACTTAACAATTATTGAGTTTTGAATTTTAAAAAGAGCAGGTCTTCTCTTTTTTGTAAATGACTTCTTTTTGAGTAAATTCTTTTTTGTGTTCATTATAATATATTACTAAAATTTTTTCATAATGTCTAATTTTTCAATTGTTTTATCTATATTAGCCTTGGATATGTTATTGTTAAACAAATAGTCTGTTGATGGTGTTTTTTCATTTTTTTTTATTTCTTTATATATTAAATTTACTTTACTTACCACTTGATTTATTATTTTTTTATCACTAATAACTTCTATTCTAAAATTTACTATTTCTGTTAAAATACTTATTGCATAATATATTATAAATTTTCTCTTTTTTACAATTCCGTTAGTATATCTTAAACAAAATACATTTAAAAGACTTTGTATTAACGTTTGATATAAATTATTATTACTTTTTGAATAATTTATAATTAAATCCCATATTAACCATACTAAATCCATCTGATCTTTTTCATTTACAGGCATCTCAGCTCTTCTATCTATTTTACATTTATTCTTTTTTGTTTTACATATTGTTTCATATTCTAATAACCATTCTACCCAATAACAACATCGCATAAAATCTTTTGCATGAATATTATAAGATAATTCATTTATAGCAGGGAATAACTCTCTTGGATCTTCACGTCTAAATACATTCTCACCATATGTTGCACTTGGTGCTTTAAATCGTTCTGTCATGTTTGTTATTTCAAATTCCTCATCTTTTTTTATTTTTACTGTCTCAAAACAAGGTTTTCTATTTGATAAACATAAAATAGCCGTTACTTCAGCAAATAACTCTCTCATTTTGTCAACATTCCTTAGTCTTAATTCTTGACCTACATATCCATTTGACATTATACTCTTAAAATCCTGTATCCTTTTATCTAAATATATACCCAGCTTAGGATTTGCTAAATGAATATATTTTCCTAAAAAATTTATTAATACATTCCATAAGTCTATATAATGACCTGAACACACTAATTCCGCACTCCAATAACAAGAATTTTCTACTTTATTATTCATCAAACTATTTAGCAATTCTTTTAATACTTCACTCTTTTTAAATCCTGAAAAACTTATAGTTTTAAAATCTTTTTCTGTACGAACATCATTTATCTCAAATTCTGACATTAAACATAATTAATATAAAAAAAATCCCATTAATACATATAATACTATGAAAATATATTCCAATTTTAAAAAATTATCAATATTATTAAAAATTTGTACTTTTATTATTTTTTCATTACTTTTATATAAATTATATTATAATTTAACATATTCTGAAGTTGAAGGATTTACACAGGATAAAAAATTTGTAATATACGAAAAAATACATGAAATTTTTGATTTATTTTATGCTGATATCTATGATCAAATCTTATTATCTGGAAAAAAAACAGAATTTGAAATTGAAACAACATTTTATGTCACTAATCCTAATAAAAAATCATATATTCTAGATGTTGGTAGTGGTACTGGTTATCATGTTGAAGCTTTTAGGGATAACAACATTAAAGTTATCGGTATTGATAAATCTAAAGATATGGTTCAATATGCACAACAAAAATATCCACAATCAAAATACTATGTTGCAGATGCAAATGATAGTGTCATATTTGATGATCATACGTTCACACATATTACTTGTTATTATTTTACTATTTATTATATCAAAGATAAAAGAAATTTCTTGAACTCTTGTTATAACTGGTTAAAACCAAAAGGTTATTTAGTATTACACTTAGTTAATAAAAATAAATTTGATCCTATTGTACCACCTGCTAATCCCCTAACACTTATTAGTCCTCAAAAATACGCTACCGAGAGAATTACAAAATCATTTGTCAAATTTAACAATTTTGATTACAAATCTGAATTTATTATGAATGAAGATAGTGAAGAATCTTTCTTTGAAGAATCATTCAAATATAAAAATGGTAATATTAGAAAAAATAGACATAAATTATACATGACACCTCAAAGAGAAATATTAAGTACAGCAAAAGATGTCGGTTTCTCTTATGTTACTAAAGTTGGTATGGTATCATGTGGTTATGAATATCAATATTTAGTTTTTCTACAGAAAAAATGATCTTTAATAAAAATAATGACATACATTTATATTTCATTATTTTTAGTTATCATACTATATCTATCTATTTACGCATATATAAAAACTACTTACAAGTTTTGGGCATATCAACCTGTTTTTCATATATATAATTTGTATTATTGGTTTTTTCCTCCTGGTTTAATTGATCCAAATATTCCTGAAAAAAATAAATTTGTTAATCTAAATAACGTCATTACCATTAAAGATATTGCAGATGAAAACTACAATGATGCTCTCTCTATTATACAGAAAAATTATCTCAGAAATAAGAAATCAAAATTCTTTCCAAAAATTGAAAATTTTAAACCTTATTTTATTGGTCACAATGGTAGTGTATTCTTTACATTTTATCAAAAAGATAATATAGAATATATTAATGATAAAATTATTGAGAATAAATTTAATATTGGTTTTATGTCATCTAGACCTTTGTATGTTTATATGAATGATATTAGCTTTTATGTTAGTTATGTTGATTATCTTTGTGTAGATAAAAAATACAGAAAAGAAGGTATCGCTCCACAAATTATTCAAACACACATTTATAATACTAGAAGAATAGATGAAAATTTGTCTGTATATGTTTTCAAAAGAGAAGCAGATTTAACAGGTATTGTACCAATTACTATTTATTACAATTATCTTTTTGATATTTTAAAATGGAAAAAACCACAATTTGTTACTAATAATTTTAAAACATTTGAAATTAACAAAAGTAACTTACACTTATTATATGATTTAAACAAAATTTATCTAAAAGAAATTTTCTCTATTTACATTTTACCTCAATATAGTAATATTCTTGAACTTATTAAATCACAAAATATTATTATATATTGTTCCACTATTGGAACTACTATAGTTGGTTTCTATTTTTTTAAAAATACATGTACTGAGTACAAAAACTTTAATATTATCGAATGTTTTGCTTCTGTATGTATAAATCAAAAATATAAAAAAGAATTCATTTCTGGTTTTCATTTTGCAGTATTTAAAATATTCAAATCTAAAAATTTTAAATATTTAATAATTGAAAATGTTTCACATAATTATCTATTAATTAAAAAAATCATTGAAACTAAATCACCTATTATGGTTAGTCCATCAGCATTTTACTTCTATAACTATGCAATTACACCTATCGCCCCTCATAATTTTTTTGCGATTTATTGATTTTTTTTATATTTTCACCACCACAAGGACCACAATGATCTTCATTTGCTAATTCTATTCTCTTTATAATTTGTTGTTGTGATAATCCAGTATTCCACCTACCAAGTGGTAATGGTCTTTCTTTTTCAGTAATTCTTTTTATAAAATTTACAACTGTACTTATTGTCCTTTTATTCATTTTTTATAATCATTATATAATAATTATTTTAAGTTCAATTTTTTTATAATATATAAAACATATTATATATATTAATGTATTATTTTGTAATTGGTGCAATATTTAAGAATGAATCACATATTCTAAATGAATGGATAAAACATTATTTATTTCACGGTATAGATCACATTTATCTTATTAATGATCATAGTACCGATAACTTTTTAGAAATATTAGAACCATTTATAAAAGCCAACAAAGTTACACTTTATAATTGTGATGAAACCAAAGTATATAAAGGAATGCAATGGGATAAATATCAAAAACATTTTATGAAACATATGAAAGAAACATTTTGGTTTGGTATATTTGACTTAGATGAATTTTTATATTCTCCAAGAATAATTGATGTTAAAGAAATTCTTAAAAATTATGAAAAAAGTCCACTTCTTCATATTGATTGGGTACATTTTGGTTCAAGTGGTTTCATTGAACAACCTGAAAATGTTGTAGATAATTTTTTGTACAGAGGAGAATATAATAGCATAAAAAATGGGCCTAAAGGAAGTTTTAATAATCGTAAATCTATTTTTAAAGCAAGCGATGATGTAATTATTGGTATTCATACTTCTTCTTTTCGTAATTCAAAAAATGAAAAATTAAGAAATGGTATTGGAAAAAATATTTCATATAATTATGATAAAAATAATCCACCTTTATTGATAAATCATTATGCAATACAATCATTAGAATTTTGGAAAAATATTAAAATACCAAGAGGTAGTGCAAATAATTTTAGAGTTAGAGACATGCAATTATTTTATGATTGTGATGTTAATGATATAAAAGATGAAAGATTAAAACAACAAAACTCTACAATTATTTAAAGTATTTATTAAATAAATTTAATGTACTTTTTACTGAACCTTCACACCAACCTTGATTATCACTAAATGACTCACCACATATGTATATATTTGGTTTTATATTTGAAATAATATCTATTTGTTTGTTACCATCGATCCCTTGTTTCCAAAAATGGATCGCTCCTGGCCAATATGTCGTTTTTATCATAGAAGGTTCTGTAATATTTTTTTCCCATGGCATAGCTTCTTTTACTAACTTTGTTATTATTCCTTTTTTTGAATTATTTGGTAAATTACCCCAATAATCAGCATGTATCCAATCACTATAACTTATTTGTACTAATCCTTCTTCACTTCTCAAAGGTATTATTTGTTTTAATGGATTGTTAACTGAACTATATTTTAATTTTTTTATCCAAGGATTTTTTAAAACATCATATTTTGCAAAAACTCTACAAAGACTTATTGGTTCTACTGAATTTTCTATAAGTGACATTTCATTATCATTAAATCCAAATTTTAATTTTAATATTGCTTGTTGAGGTATTGTAAATATTACTTTATTACTCTTTATTTTTTTATCATTAACAATTAATTCTATACCTTTATCTATATTCTTAAACCCTTTTACTTCTGATTCATATCTTATTTCTATTTCATCTTTTACTTCTTCTTCCATTGCTTTTATTATTTCTTCATAACCTTTTTTAAATATATATATTGAATCTGAATCAAATAGTTCACGTTTTAATGCTAATAATGCAGTATAAGAATTTGATTCTCTGAATTCTGCTGAATAACCATATAAAAACTCTAATTGTCTAGTATCTGCAAAAGAATAATTCTCTAAACATACCTGTTCTAATGTTCTTTCTAAGAAATATGTCTTAGGTTTCGTTTTTAGTTGTTTAATTAATTTACCTATCATATCTCTAAACTTTAATGCAGTACCTTTACCCAACGGTGTTTTTCTTTTGCTACAGTCATAAAATCTACTTTTATGTATATTATCTTTATCAAAATCTATTTTCATTGTTTGAATATTGTATTTTTTTACTAATTTTAACATCGTTTTTTGGTATGAATACATTACTGCTCCACCAGATTCATACTTTATGTTTTTATCATTTACTTTGAAATGTTTTGTATCAATCAATCCTCCTAATCTCTTTGTTTTTTCAAGTAATAAAATTTTTTTATTCGGATATTTTTCTTTTAACAATGTTGCCATATACAACCCTGAAATACCACCTCCTATTATTGTATAATCGTACATAATATATATTATTTATTATATATATTATGGAAAAATATATGATTAGTTATTTAAATTTACCCGATGATATTAAACATGTTATATATTCGTATTTTCCAATCACTTATATACATAAAGAGTTACAAGAAAAAATCACTTCTAAATATTGGTACAATCGTATAACTATTAATGAAAGATCACTCTTTTATGATTATCAACTATCATTAGATAGTGATAAAACAATTGTTGAAAAAACAAATATAACAAACATTAAAATATTATTTAAAAAAGAAGAGCAAATGTTATTGGACCTTAATAAAAAAGTTGTAGACATAATTCACTATGAAAACTTAAAAAACTGTCATTTTAGAAACGTTTTTAAAAAATTTGCTTATCCTGGTACGTATTTTACTGATATTTATTTTTGATATTTTCCTATCTTTACAAATGAATCTAATACGTAAATTACAAATACTCCTAAACCTAAATAAAGTAACATCTCTTCTATAACGTGCTCTGTCTTTTGTTCTTGAGAATCTTCTAAAAGATGTATCATATAATTTATTTTTTCAATTAAGTTTTCATTTAGTGGAACATTTCCATTTGTTGGTAAATTACCGCCTTGCATTCCCTCTATTGTTCCAGGTAAAAATTTTGAGTAATATTGTTGAGAATAAGAACTTTCTAAATTTTCATAATCTTCTACTTCATCATCTAAATCTTCATTAACTGTTTCTCTTTCAATTGTTCTATTTACACCTTGTGACTCAGGTCTTGAAATTGGACTAAAGTCTGATAATCCACTATCGTCTGAATTTATATTTGAATGAATTTTTCCTATTTGAGATAACATTGATTCGTCTATTTTCTTCTTAACTTCTAAATCCTTTTCTTTTTTCTTATTAGCTTTTTCATGCTTAATTCTCTTTTTTTGTATTATATTTTCTTTATCGTCATTTGATTCAAATGGAGCAGCATACATGGCTAAAGACATTCTAATATACTCCCTTTAGAAAAAGTATTAAAATAATTATCTTTATTCATCTTAAAATATTTATTAATTTATATAAGATGAAAGATAAACTTTTGGCAATTTTAGCTATTATCGTATTTTCTATCGCACTTTTAACACCAGAAGTGTTAATTTCTCTAAATAATTTTCTTTTAGGAAAGTTATTCTTTGTTGCTCTTTTGATTTTATTCGCAAAATATAATATTATTGCTGGATGTGTTATTGCTATTTTAGTAATTTATGTTAATAATTTAACACATGAAGGTATGGAAACCTTAAATGATCAAAATGAAATTAAAAAAATTTCAAATATGAATAAAAAAATTAACAATGTTATTGAATACGATATTGCTGGTTCTAATGCTCCTTCTACATTAGATAAAGCAGAATTATCTAAACAATTAAGACCTACTGACTCTAAAACATTACCTACCTTTACTATTAAAGACGATTTCGATCCTGAACCTAAAAATCCAGCTGTTGAAAGTTTTAGTGTTATCGGACAGATTTAGGTAAAGGATTTGTTACTACTGTTACTTCTGATGAGCTTCTATAAATATCTTCAACATACATTTCTTTTTTCTTTACAATTTCTTTTTTTTTATTTTTTTCTACAAAATATAACAACATTAAATATGACGACTCCATATATTATATTATAATATATATATGAGTAAAAAATCATATTTAGCATACATACATGAAAATATACTTAGCTTAAATGATAGTAAATTTTTTGCTGGTATTATTATGATATTACTTAATGTTGGTTCAAAATTTATTACTATGCGTTTCAGTAAATCTCAAGAAGCTTACTTAAAACTTGTTCTTAGTAGACAACTTCTTATATTCTCTATTGCTTGGATGGGTACTAGAGATATTTATATGTCATTATTAATTACTGCTATATTCGTTATTTTAGCGGATTTTGTACTTAATGAAGAGTCTAAATTTTGTATATTACCCAGTAATTTTAAGGACTTTTATAAATTGTTAGACACCAATGAAGATGGTATATTAACAGATGAAGAAGTTGATAACTCTATTAGAATTTTGGAAAAAGCTAAACAAATGAACGCTACACAAAGACAAAAAGTAGCTTACGAAAAATATCACAATTTAAAAGACAATTAAAGAGTAATCTTAATATTATAATTTTATTTTATAATATTAATATTTATTATGAAGAAAGCAAGACAACAAGAAAGAAAATTAGAAGAACAATATGAAGAAATATCAAAGCAAGCATTAGAATCAGCTAAAAGAATAAAACCATCTTCCATTGAAAATTTTAGTGAACGTGCACATAATTATTGGAATACTATTAAAAGAATTTTCACTGGTACATCTACAACATATAATGACATAGAAATACCTATTTTAATAATTAGTACTCATGGAAGTATTAGAGAAATGAGATCTTTTATATCACCTATAAATTATCTTACAATTCATGCTGTACCATATGGTGTATGTAACTATGTAAGTGGTGATGGAGATCTTCAAGGAATAGCAAATAATATATATAATGTTAAAGATAATATTTATACTATGCTTGGAGAACAAGGTGAAAATTTCACAATGATAAAGCTCGCTGAAAAAATTGGAGAATCACTTTTTAAATGGGATAAGAAATTTGGTTCTAGAAACTTCGAAGGTATAAGGGATACAAAGTATGATATTAATGAGGATGATGATAAAGAAATATATTTACAGAAATTGACTTCCCACAAAGATTACTTGGATAATGAAGATAAAAGCTTTACTGTATCTGGTGTTCTAGAAAATGAACCAGCTCTTGATAAATATTTTGTAACTGATTCTAGAGTAAAAGGAACAAGACTTCCTACCAATCAAACAGGTTTTAAAGACGATATGATTACTTTTTTGACAAGAGGCAAATTTATAAATATTTTAGATGAAATAGAAAAAGAAGACGAAATAAAAGAACCAGAAGAAGATAAGATATTGAATTACATTAATGACGACGAAAATCCAGATCATGAAGAAAAAATAGGTATAAGTCTATCCGATATTCTAGATTATATTATGAGAAATAAGGACAGATATCTTGGTGATAATAATGAATTTATTATTGTTGATTTAACATGTAATTCTACGTTTAGAGAATTACAGACTGATACAGAAAGAAGGAGACATAATCCAATAATACGCGGTAAGGAGCTATATACACCAAATGAGAAAGGGGAATTAGAAAAAGTACGTGGAATTCCTGGACAGAATGATACACCTTATCTAGATAGAAAACAAATTAAAGAAGAAAAGCCTGTTGCTAACCTCTTTAAAGGTGGTTCAAAAAAAAGTTTGAAAAATAGAAAAAGAAATAAATATAGTAGAAAGAAAAATATTAAAAAATCATCTAGAAAAATAAAATTAAATAAAAGAAAATATACAATGAAGAAAAGAGGAGGAGCAGAAAAATCAAGAACAATAGTAAAAATGGAACAGATTGATCCTGTATATCTTAAAATTATGCTTAGAACTAACATCAAGGGTAAAGCAAATATTGGACCATTTAAAATTAGACAAGTTATGAAAAATTATACAGGTGAAAATAATATTTTCTTTCTAAGACAACTAGATTTTGATAACGAAAATTGGGATTTAGATATAGATGAATTACGAGAATCATTTACTACACCAGAAAAGTTAGTAAATGCTGTTGATATCTATCTAATCGATAAAGATTTTGAAAAGAATTATACTAAATCACAAAAGGATAATATTATTCAAGATAATATTGCATTCTTGCTTAGAACATATTTTCCAAAAGACTCAATATTTTATTTAGATGGTAAACCACATACTATATTTGGTTCTCAATGGGACGGTCATTGGACTATTAAAAAAAGAGATATGTCTCCATATTCTCAAGTAGAAGACAAGTATGATAGATATGAAGTTAATGTTTATTTACATTTAGTTCCTGGAGAATCTATTCCACTTTATGATAGTATGAAAGCTTATTGTCAGTTTCGAAGTAAAAGAATACAAGATAATATAGCTGAAGGATCTAGACTTAAGAAACCTGATATTTATATTCAAAAAGATACAGTGAGAGACAGTTATGATCAAGTTAAAGGAACAAAAGATAGATTAATAGATTCACTTGTTAATGAAGAATTGAAGAAAAGACTAAAAGAAAAATATGGAAAGTAAATTCTATATATTGTTCTCTCGTTTCTCTCATCATTTTCTTAGAAAGCCCTGAATATGTTCAATGAACCTAAATGTTTAAACTTTGGAGTTTCCCTCTTTCATTCAAGGGATCCAACAAATTCAAGAGAGAAGCGAGAGAAAATAAGAAATATAATAACTTGTATAATACAATATAAAAAAATTTGTTTTTATATTGTATGTATTATTCAAAGGAAGAAAAGATAGCAGCAGTAGTTAATATTGTTAAAAAGTTAAAATCATTTCCAGCCAAAAGTGGAGGTACAATTGATCTATATAATGAGGAATACTCTTATGTAACCGAGTTCAAAGATATAACTATGAAATGGATTAATAGAGATAACAGTGAATTTAAAGGTTTCATATATTTTCAAGAAATAAACAAATATTTTGAATATAATTTTCCTTCAAAGAAAGAAGAAGAACCCGAATTTCTTTTAAGAATGAATATGTTTTTCAAATGACAGTATTAATTTCTCCTGGCGTTATATCTGATTGTGTTACTTTAAAACAATCGCAAGTACAAATACTTAAAAGAGTTAAACAACTACATTTTAAAGAATTTTCAAAACACGTAATTAGTAGCAAACAAGGAGAACAACACCATATACTCAAGTTACAATATTTTTCATCGATTGCGTGCTGCATTGTATATAATATCCATATATTATTTATTTTTATTCAATTTTTTTAATAAATAATAATTGTTATGATTTATGATAATACAAATAAAATAATTTTATATGTTGGATTTTTCAGTCAGCAAAAAACTTGTCTGGAAAGTTCTTAAGATTTTTCAAAATGGACATTTTTGAAAAAAAAAAAATGTCCATTTTAAAATAATTTGATCAGCCTCTCACAGTTTTTTTTGTCAAACCATAAATTATATTTTTTTTTTCAAAAATGAGAGCATTCTCTAGCAAAGTCACTTTTTTTGGATTTTTGGCGTTTTTGGCGTTTTTTTGTTTTTTGAACTGGACATTTTTAAAAGCGTTTTATTTTTAGTTTTTCGTAACAATTATTGTTTTATTTGTTTATTATTGTTATTGTTTATCGTAATAAAAAATAATGGAACTTTTGGAACTAAAAAACGTTTTATGTTTTAAAAGTTCGAAAAAATGTCCAAGTTCGAAAAATGTCCAAGTTCGAAAAACGTCCAAAATTTCCAAACTGAAAAAATAAAAATGAATATATTTAAAAATTATTTACTAGATATTATAATGTGTGAACTAAAACATATGATTCGATTTATATATAATTGGGTTCGTTTTTCATCTAGTTCTTGGGTAGAATATTATTACCTATATTATAATGATCTAGTAAGAGAGACATATACAATTTTATTGAATAGTGTTAATAGTTATTAATAAACTATTTAGGAACTTTTTTCCTGTTTTAATATATTACATGGAACTAAAACAAAAAAAAAGTACATATAAATATTGTTGTGATTTGTGTAATTATTCTACACCTAGATATAGTCAGTATGAAAGACATCTCTCTACAAAAAAACATAAAGATAGAGAGGAACCAGATAAAACGTTTTATGAACCAAAAAACGCTCAAAAAGTTCAAAAAGAGTATAAGTGTGATTGTGGAAAAATATATACATTGAGATCGTCATTATTTAATCATAAGAAAAAATGTAATGGTGTGCCAATAGTAATATGTGAACCAGTAAATAATGATAAAGAAAAGATAGATAAATTAACAGAACAGGTTTCACAGTTAACTACTTCTTTAACAACAATATCAACAGCTCTAATGGAGGGTAAATTAGGAAATACAACAAATAATAACACAACGAATAATAATACATTCAATTTAAATATATTCTTAAATGAAAAGTGTAAAGATGCTATGAACATAACAGATTTTGTAGATCAAATAAAGTTACAATTATCAGATTTAGAGGCTCAAGGAAGTTTAGGATATGTGGGTGGTATATCAAACATATTAATAAAAAACTTAGATGAATTAGATTTAGATAAAAGACCTATACATTGTACAGATCCAAAAAGAGAAACATTGTATGTAAAAAACAATAATGTTTGGGAGAAAGGTGAAAAGGGAAGAGATAATGTAAAAAAAGCAATTGATACAATAACAAAAAATAACACTAAGCAGATAACAGAATGGATTAGCTCACATCCAGAAAGTTTAAAGGCACATACACCCAAAGCAGATCAGTTACAAAAGATAATGGGAAATATCGGTGGTGGAATAAACGATGAGGAACAAAATAAAAATGTAAATAAAGTAATAAAAAATATAGCTAAAGAAATGACTATAGATAAAGATGGAATAACAAATTAATAGTCTCTATCGTAAAAGAAATTATCAAGACAAGATTGTCCAATATATGTTTTTATAAATTTATATAGGTTATCAATTTCTATATCTTCTATTTGATAATGTGCGGTTCTCAACCATTTTTTAATTTTTACATCATATGGTTTCCTGAATAATAATATTTCAGGATCATCTAACATTATGAAATTAGTAGATGATTCTAGACATTTATTATCCTTCTTATAAAAGAATTTTTTTACATTATCTTTATTAAAATTTCCATTTACAATGTTATCAACGTAAGGTATGTTTGTAATAGCGTATTTTGTAGTTATTACTCTAAATCCACAATTGGGAAAATAAATATTTACTTTATTTTTGTGATTAATATATTCATTTATATCATATGGGTACTTAGTTGATTTATCGTCATCATATCTAAGAACATGTACTTCATTTGCTTCTCTTGAAGGATCAAAGTCATATGTTGTGAAACAACCATATTCATCAAACATATAATTTTCAAGCTCGTTAACATTATCAAAATATTTTTCATTGTTACAGTTGGTATAGGGTAGTGTTAGTTCGTTGACAGTAGTTTCCATGATCTTTATAACAAAATAATTATTAAAAAAAGTAAATCAATTTTTTTAATAATTAATTATTCATGATTACTGTTATAATCTGGCTCTATATATCTTTGTATAAATTCTGGACCAACGTTTTTTTTGTAATATTTAATTTGTTTATCAAGATAAATATTGTTCCATCCAACATAAGTAAATATTATATCTTGTATTTCGGGTATGTAAAGCATTTTGTGTTTATCAAGTATATTTTTATATATTTTTCTAAGTACAATTATTCTTCTAATGTAATTGCATCTCTGAATAGTGTATCTATTATGGGACATATGAATACGTTGAAAATAAATTATATTTTTTGATAAATTTAATTTAATGGCAACATTATTAGGTTCCTTTCTGTTCCAAAAGTTTTCTTCATTAAGTTCGTCAATACTATATTTTTTATTTTTAGAAAAAGTGATATTTTTAACATCACATGTCTCCATGGTTAATATATTATAGTAATTAATATATATTATTAATCAATTTTAAAAAAAATGATTATATTATTTTTATATTTTAAATTAGTAAAATGAAAAAAATAGAAGGTTATAAAGGGATAATGGAATTAGATCTCTCGGGTGTTCATCCTATATATCATGATATTATAATAAAACAACATAAAAAGGATATTTTGATGTACAAAGAGTATCAATCAAAATTGGCCCCTGAGATGAGGTATGAGAATACAATAGAAAAGATAATTAAAGATAAGAAATTCTATGATAATATACGAGATATGAAAGCTGCAATAAAAAAGAAAGAACAAGATGAAAAGTTTGCATTATTAGAATACAGATATAGAAGTTAGTCTATTTTATTGATAATTGATTTTAAATGATCTTTTGTGAATGTTATTTGTGATTTACTAATAGTATTGTTATATATATCTTTATTTTTTTGTCTAATGTATTTTGGATTCATACTCCACTCTATAAATTCTTTTTTATTTACAGGATCAATAATCAATTCAGAAAATTTTAAAACAACACTTCTTCCATTATTAAAACTAAGATTGTTGTGGTCTTGATGTGGTAAATGATCTGTGTTAGTAATAATAATTTTAGAAAAAACCATACATTTTTCAGGGAATAATTTATTAGATATATATTGTGCATACCACATAGAACATTCTGAACCATGAAAATATACAGGGAACATTAGGTTAGCAAAATCTTCTTGAAAATAATGACAACATAGATCATGTCCAACAATAGGGAAAACCTCTTTATTTGGTTTATATAATTGCCATGCCCAATTATCTCCATAAATAGTACCTGTAAGTGGTTTGTATTCTTCGAAAAAATATTTAAGTTCTTCTGCAACAGATTTATTAGTTTTTGAATTAAATTTAACATCATCATCAATAAATATATAGTATTTATATTTACCTTTAATTTTATCAAACAATAAACTTCTACCTTCACTCCAAACAATATTTTTTTGATAAAAATGAGCATTTTTATCATTTGTATCAGCTTTCCAGTTTAATCTAAACCAATCTGAATAGTCAGTAGAGAATTGTTTATTATGTTCATTTGATAATGGAGTGTTTCTTTTGAATCCTTGTTCAAGTACAACAAAAAGTTTTTTGCTCATTCTATTATTATATAATTTGTATTTATATTCTATTAAATATATTAATTTAAGGTAATTTATTCCAATTATTAAGACCCTTAAACATTGAGTTTTCAAAAAAATAAATAGTTCCTTTATTTAATAATGCAGGAACATATGAAAAAGAACTTATTGATACTAATAAAAAGTCACTTTCAACGAAATCGTGAAATGTTTCTTTTACAGAGCATTTATTAATAAATACATTATTAGATCTTAATTTGTTCAATTCATTATTTTTTGAATCTGTATAAATGATAATATTTGTATTTGTATAATTTTCATTAATATATTTAATGAAATTTTCATATTTGTATAGTTCAATAAATCTACTATTATGTTTTGATGCACTAATATCATTTCTTCGAATATGTATAGAAAAAATTTTATTATTAGTTTTTAATTTATTAAAAAGATTACTATGATTTTTATTTGTTTTGTAATAAATATTTCTAAGTTCATTTAAAACAGTTTCATTGTAATAGATATCTGGGTTTTGTTCTAAGAACCAATGACATTGTTGAATTTTATAATTATTGTCTTTGTTTTCAATAACTTTTTTAAAAACATTTAAATCTTTGCATTCATTTCCGTTAATACAAAAAAATTTTTTATTATTAGATGAAGGATTAGATGAATTGAAATTATTTGAAGTTATTTTAAACAGTGAATTTAAATCATTTTCTTTTGTGTGGTGATATTTAGTAATAGGTGTATATAAATATGGTAATTTATAATAATGACAAAAGACATAACAAGATAATTTTGAAAGTATTTGAGCTCCATAACCATCAATAGGTGGATTTGATATAATCATATATATTAGTTTATTATTATTATTTATTTAAATATGATTATATATAAGTTCAATGAATATTGTAATAACTACAATAAATGAATTTGATAAAACTTGTGTAAACTCTTACATAGAACTTTCGTGTAATATAGTAATTGTTGGTGATTTAAAAACTCCATATGAAAGTTATGAAAATAAAAATTTAAAATATATTTATCCGGATAATGAATTATATAATGATTTTTCTAGATTGTTACCATATAATCATTATTGTAGAAAAAACATAGGTTATTTATATTCAATAAATAATAATTCAAAAGTAATATTTGATACGGATGATGATAATTATCCTATTAAAAATATAAACACTTTAAATAATTTAATAGATAATAGTAAAACGATTTATGGTCAAAAATTTCCAAATATTTTATCTATGTATACAGATATTGAGATTTGGCCAAGAGGTTATCCACTAGAGTTTTTAAGTGACATGAAAGAAATAGAAACAAGAGTTTCAAGTGATTATGAAAAAAAAAGTATAGGTATAATTCAAAGTATATCTAACGGTGAAGCAGATTTAGATGCGATTTATAGGTTGACTAATAAAAATTATAGTGATAAAATAGAATTTGATAAAGATAAGACTTTTATATTTGAAAAGGGTGTATATACACAGGGAAACACACAGTGTACATTGTGGATGGATAAAGAATTATTTTTTTTACTATATATACCGTCAACAGTAAGTTTTAGATTTTGTGATATATTAAAAATGTATATTGCTCAAAGATGTATGTGGGAATATGATAAATTATTTTGTTACATATCACCAATAGTAAAACAAGATAGAAATGAACATAATTTAATGAATGATTTTATTTCAGAGTATCCTATGTATACATCTATATTATGTTTAGTGAATAATATATTTAATAAATTAACGTTATATGGTAATAAGAATGATTTAATGATAGTATATAATGAATTATATATAAATAAAATAGTAAAAGAAGAAGAATTAAGTATTGTAAATGAATGGTTAAAAATGATTCCTTAAATAATATGTTAATATTATTAAAAAGTATATAATAATATTAATAAATGGAGATGAGTGAATCAAGACCTTCAAGTAGAAGATTAAGAAACGAGTTTAATCCAACAAAATTTGCAAGTAATTATTTAAAATATAAGAGTGGTATTAAAATGGTAGGATTAAATATAGACGATAATGAAATGAATGTAAATAAAGATATTGAAGTAACACTAACTTTAATGTATGATAAAAAGTATTATTATTTAAAAATAATATGTGGAAATGATTATCCATTTAAACCTCCAAAATTAGTAAGAATAAATAATGTTAAATATGATGGTAACTTTCCAACAAATAATAGAATAAATAAATTTTTAAGTGATAAGTATAAAATAATGTGTTTATGTTGTAATTCTTTAATGTGTTATGGTAATTGGTCACCAAAATATATATTAATGGATATAATAAAAGAGAAGATAGAGTGGGAAGAAATTTTAGAACTTTATAAAAAATATTGTTTGGTAGTAGATAAAAAATTATTTCCAGAAGATATCGATAATTATTTATTAGATTTTTTGTTTTAGATATCTAAGCTGATAACATTTTTATTGGAATTAGTTCTTTTTTTAGATTTTTTAGGTACATTAACGTTATCTTTTTGCATTTCTTTTAATTCGCTAATACTGATAGTACTTCCTTTGTCTTCTTTTTCTGGTTCTTCTGATGATACAATATCATTTTTTGGAGTTTGTTGTTGAATGTTAATAGTTTTTGTTTTGAGACCTCCTAAAATGTCTTCAATACCATCTGGTCCTTTCATTTCTCTTCTAGAAGATTTAGGTGGAGGTTCGTTAACAGATGCTGAATTATTACTAATACTAATACCTCTTGATGCTTGTAAATCAGGTCTATTAGCAAAAGGAGATTGTTCAACATATCCAGGTCTTCTTGGTGCAGGCATGGATCTAGGTCCTTGTGTTTCGATAGGAGCTGGTGGTGGACCAGTGTTAACAACAGTAGGCTCTTCACGCATAATATTATTCATGAATCCACTAAAACCTGGGTTTTGTGGTGCCATACTATCAACAGCTGCTCTAGTAAATTGTTGTGCTAATTCTGGATTTTGTCTCATGATGTCATCCATATTTGGCATAGCTGATTTAAACATAGTATTAGTCATATGAACCATCATAGCACTAGCTCCAAGTTGAAATAATAGTTTAATTTCAGGTGCCATTTTAGCAGATGAGCTGTATTTTTCATGTAATTCTCCAAAAATTTCATCGTAGTCAGTAATATTTTCTTGGAATTGTTCACCCCATCCATCAAGTTTGATATCGAATGGATCAAAACGACCATTAAGAAATTCAATACCATTTATCATAGCAGCTAACATATTTCCTTGGAATTTAATGGAATTTTCTTTTTCTTTTTCTGCCATAATAGTTTCATATTCGCCTTTCATTTCATGATAGTTTGATTCCATACCGTATTTTTTAGTAAGTTGTACTCCTTTTTGTTCAAGTGTTTCTAGTTTTTTGAGGAGTAAGAATTTTTCTTTTAACATTTCTTCTTTACTAAGTTTAGGTTCTGAGTAGTTATCAATATTTGGATTAAGTGGTATATCATTAAATTTTCCATAACCATCCCAAGTTTTATTTTCGTTTTTTAGACTATCTCGAGTCTCATCAACGATTGAATTAACAGGTTTAATTTCAACTTTATCAAAGTTAAATGTTTCATTTTTTCCGAATTTAACAGTATGACTATCAGGTTCTTCAATAAAATTGTCTGTATCTGCAATATTTATTTTTATATCATTAAAACCATTAAGTTCACTTTCTAGATCATCTAAATCAGCAATTTCAATATTATCTCCTTGTTCTTTTTTATTTGCTTGTTTTTCATTCATTAATAATTCGATTCCTGAACCAAAATTTGCAGATGGAAGTTCACCACCAATTTTAATATCACTACTGTCAATTTCAATAATATTGTCCATATTTTATATAGTATATGTTTTAATTTTAAGTATAACGAACAATAATATTAATTATGAAATTTTTTAATATAAAATATCCCTTGTAAAAAAGAATCAGCTAAATCATCCTTTTTGGAATGTTTCATAAATGTATCTTTCCATGAGGCTAGTGATTCATCTTCATTAATACATGTTTTACAGTATTCGACTCCGATTTTTTTTCTTTCATTATATGTAGTTTTATTAGGTTCAATATCTTTTAGTTTATTTTGTGAGGAAATGAATTCAATAGTACAATTACTTCTCATGATAAAATATTGTGCGATCATTCCTTGTAATGTTTTCATTCTATTAGCAAGTGGACTTATTTGGTTTTCAATAATAACTTTATCTAAATCAACAAAATCACCTGCGAAAATAGAATCAAATACAGTTTTTAAATTTTGTCCTAAAGTAATTAAATCAACGTCTTCTGTTTTAATTGGTTTAATTGGTGTGAAATAATTTGCAGTAATATATTCTTCAATGTGTTTCATTATATTCTCTTTTGTATGTGGTTTTGTATATTCTATTTCATTATCATCTGCAAATTTAATTATCTCTTTAATTTTAAGTTTTTTAATTTTATTTATATCATGTGTATTTGGAGGAATTTTGAGTTCTTTTTTATTACAATGTTTTTTGCAGTAACAGTTATCACTTTTATAAAATTTTGCGATAGATTTACATTTTATTCCTTTTTCGATATGACAACAAAAACGTTGTTTTTCTTGACAAATATCAACAACATCCCATTTACTTACTAGAAAGTTTTTTGAATTTGTAACATTAAATAAACAAAATGCTAAATTCTTCATTCCAACATCAATACTCAAAATTTTCATATATTTATTATAATTATTTTATTAAATAGTTATAATATTATTAATAGTGTTTTCAAAATTAAATAATTAATTATACATTTATAAAACTGTAATAAGTTAAATAACTTTTAAA
>Ga0163109_10000342_pt1 | contig 37760 bp, 41 predicted proteins | sample CRUFie1St13metaG_FD_108704 | JGI IMG/M metagenome (GOLD analysis project Ga0163109, IMG submission 108704) | Marine microbial communities from the Costa Rica Dome - CRUD Field 142mm St13 metaG | ecosystem: Environmental > Aquatic > Marine > Oceanic > Photic zone | place: Costa Rica: the Eastern...
AGGTTATTTTGAAAATCCAGAATTTTCAAAAGGAAGTAAAGAGATTGCTAAACAAATTATAGTCAGAAAAAAAGAAAATAAAATTTACTGTGTTTCTGGTGGTGGAGATACTGTTGCAGTTCTTAATAATTTCGGATTAGTTAAGGACTTTGATTTTGTTTCAACTGCTGGTGGAGCATTTCTAGAATTTCTTGAAGGAAAAGAACTTCCTGGTATAAAGGCACTTAATTCATGACGGAGTTAAATCAAATAGCGAAAAAAATCTTAGAAAAGGGTAAAGGAATTTTGGCTGCTGATGAAAGCACCGGCACAATGACTAAACGCCTTGAAGCAGTTGGTGTTTCTTCAAGCCCTGCAAATAGGTTGTTGTTTAGAGAAACACTTTTTTCTTCTGAGGCCATGAAAAATTTCGTTGGTGGAGTAATTTTATACGATGAAACAATCAAACAAAAAACTTTAACGAACAGAAAAATTCCAGAATTAATATCGAGTTCTGGTGCTATTCCAGGCATAAAGGTGGATACCGGTGCAAAAATTCTTGCAAATTCACCTGATGAGAAAATTACAGAAGGTCTAGATGGGTTAAGAGAAAGATTAAAAGAGTATTATAAATTAGGTGCTAGATTTACTAAGTGGAGGGCGGTGTATTCAATTTCGGAGGTTTATCCGAGTAAATTATCTATCTATTCCAACGCGCATGCTCTTGCAAGATACTCTGCGCTAGTTCAAGAATGTGGAATGGTCCCAATTGTTGAGCCCGAGGTTCTAATGGATGGTAATCACAGTGCTGAAGAATGTTTTAATAAAACTTCTGAAGTAATTAAAAAATGTTTTGAAGAACTATATAAACATAAAGTAGATCCTGGGGGTATAATTTTAAAACCAAATATGATTTTACCAGGATCAGATTCTAAAATGGATATAAATACAAAAGAAATAGCAGAATTAACTTTAAAGTGTTTAAAAATGTCAGTTCCATCTGAAGTTCCTGGAATTGCTTTTTTATCAGGTGGGCAATCAGAGTTTCATGCTACGAAAAACCTCAATAACATTAATTTAATAAATGATACGAATTTCATAATGACGTATTCATATGGTAGAGCATTACAACAAAGCTCCTTAAAATACTGGGCAAAAGATATTCAAAATATCAAAGGTACACAAGAAGTGTTTAATCATAGAGCAAAAATGTGTTCATTGGCTTCTAAGGGTAAATGGTCAGAAGATCTTGAAAAAATTTAAAAATTCCAAGAGCAAATTTTTATATTTAATCTCCCCAAATATAATAAATAACAATAATTTTTATCTATATTTAGAACAAATTTTTAAAACCAAAAAAATATTTTTTTTCCAATTAAGATTAAAAAAAACTTCAAAAAAAAAGATTTTGGCTATTGGAAAAAAAATTAAAAAAATCTGTAGCAAATACGAGGTGAAATTTTTAATTAATGACGATCCCTTTTTGGCAAAAAAAATTGATGCAGATGGATGTCATATTGGACAAAAGGATATTGACATTCAAAAAGCTAGGAAGATTTTGAAAGATAAAATTATTGGAGTAACTTGTAATAATTCCAAAAAATTAATAAGAAAAGCTATTCAAAATAAAGCTGACTACATTGCTATTGGAGCCTTTTTCTCGTCTAAAACAAAAAAAACAAAATTTAAAGCAAATTTAGGTCTTTTAAAATATGCAAAAAAAATTACTAAAATACCAATTATTTCAATTGGAGGAATAAACCTTAATAATTATAAAAAACTCTTATTGAATAAATCAAACTTTTTAGCTATTTCAGGCTACGTTTGGAAAAATAAAAAATACAAACCCAGAGAGGCAATAGAAAAATTATTATGAAAATAACAGCTAATGAAATTAGAGTTGGAATGCTTTTGGAGTATAAAAATGATCTATGGGAAGTTCTAAAAACACAACACGTTAAACCTGGTAAAGGTGGGGCTTTTGCTCAGGTAGAAATGAAAAGTATAAATAAAAATACTAAATTAAATGAGAGATTTAGATCTAGTGAAAGTATTGAAAAAGCTTCGGTTGAGGAAAGTAAATATAATTTTTCATATGAGGATGATAGAAATTATTATTTCATAAATACAAAATCCTTTGAGCAAGTAGAAATAAAAAAAGAGATCGTTGGTGAAAAAGGTAAAATGCTGAAAGAAAATTTAGAAGTGACTGTAAGTTTTCATAATGAAAATCCAATTCTTGTTCAATTACCGAACCAATTATTTTGTAAAGTTGATATGACAGATGCTGCTTTAAAAGGCCAGACAGTTTCCTCCTCTTATAAACCCGCAACCTTAGAAAATGGTATAAAGATTCAAGTACCTCCATTTATTGAAATAGGAGATGAGATTATCATTGATACAAGGACTTATGAGTACATAAAAAAAGTTTAAAACTATATGAATTCAATTTCAGCAAACTTAAATATTATGATTAAAGCTTCAGAGAAAGCATCAAAGTCACTAATAAGAGATTTTGGCGAAATAGAAAATCTCCAAGTATCAATGAAGGGTCCCTCAGATTTTGTTACTAATGCTGATAAAAAAGTAGAAAAAATTTTGATTGATGAACTTTCAAAGGCAAAAAAAAACTACTCTATATTGAGTGAAGAATCCGGATACATAAAAAATAATGATGAAGACAATATTTGGATTATTGATCCAATTGATGGAACAACAAATCTTTTTCATGGTATTCCTCATTTTTGTATTTGTATAGCTTTAAAATCTTATGAAGTAATTACAACAGGATTAATTTTTGATCCTATAAAAGATGAAATGTTTTATGCAGAAAAAAATAATGGGTCTTATTTAAATAATAAAAGAATAAGGGTTTCCAAAAAAAAAAATTTAAATGAATGTTTATTTGCATCAAATGGTAAAAAATATAAAAATGTTCAACTTGCAAATAGAAATTCAGGAAGTGCAGCTTTAGACATGGCCTATGTAGCTTCTGGAAGATATGACGGATTTTTTCAAGAAAATTTGAATCTTTGGGATATTGCTCCAGGAATTTTACTAATTGAGGAAGCCGGAGGTATAATTAACAAAGCAGATATCAAAAAAATTAATGATATTGAAGTCATCACATCTAATCCAAGTATTAATGAAAAAATGCTTAAAATTTTAGATAAGTTTTAATTGTTTTATAAAAATCATTTGTTATAAGTCTCGATATGAAAAAAGATATACATCCAAAATACCACAAAATAAAAGTAGAGATGACCGATGGATCTCAATTTGAAACTAAATCAACCTGGGGTAAAGAAGGTGATATACTTAAACTAGAAATAGATCCAAAATCTCACTCTGCATGGACAGGTGGAAAACAAAAGATTTTAGATAAAGGAAGAGTAAGTAAGTTTAATAAAAAATTCCAAAACTTTAGATCTGAAAAAAAATAATGACAAATGGACTTTTAATGCCTATGGCTACAGCTGTCTGGCTGGTTGAAAATACCACTTTAACTTTTAAACAAATTGCAAATTTTTGTAATTTGCATGAAGTAGAAGTTCAAGGTATTGCAGATGGAGAAGTTGCTAAAGGAATAAAACCGTACAATCCCATAATGGCAGGACAATTAACTCGAGAAGAGATAAACCTATCTTCAAAAGATGAAAATAGACCTTTAGAAATTAAAATTAACCATATAGAGATATCTGGTCAGTCAGAGAAGATTAAAAAGTATGTTCCTCTTTCAAAAAGACAAGATAAGCCTGACTCGGCTCTTTGGCTTTTAAAAAATCACTCACAATTAAAGGACTCTCAAATTGCAAAATTAGTTGGTATTACAAAAAACTCAGTCACATCAATAAGAAATAAAAGTTATTGGAATTTTAATAATCTTAATCCCAAAGATCCAGTATCTATAAATTTATTTACCCAAAAAGATCTAGTCTTAGCCTTGGAAAAAGCAGAAAGACGTCTAAAAAGAGAAAAACGTGAGAAAGAAAAAGCAAAACAGTTGTAAGAGTTATAAAGAAATCCTATAGACAATAAATTATTTAAGTGTTAATAACCATTTTTTTTTGGAGGTAGTTATTAAAATAGAAGTTAAAGACAACAACGTTGAACAAGCTCTTAGAGTTTTAAAAAGAAAGCTTCAAAGAGATGGTTTTTTTAAAATTATAAGATTGAAAGATACTTACGAAAAACCGTCTGAAAAAAAGAAAAGAATACTTCAAGAAAATATTAAAAGAGTAAAAAAGCTAAATAAGCTTAAAAATAGAATCTAATACCGCGGGGTGGAGCAGTCTGGTAGCTCGTCAGGCTCATAACCTGAAGGTCGGCGGTTCAAATCCGTCCCCCGCAACCAATTTATTAAATGTAAATATAGTTCTTTACTAACCTCATGCAAATAAAACCTATATAAAAAAAGTATAAGTAATAAATATTATTTTTTTTTAATAAAAAATTTTTACTTAATGTACTTAAAATAATTGTAAAAAAAATTATCAATATAAGTGGGTCATAATATTTATGATAAATAGTATTTTGTAAGTTAGATATTATTAATATTAAAAAAATTAAAAAGTTATTCAGGTTTTTATTAGAAAACAAACATAAAATAAATATGGATATTAAGCTAACAAAATAAAAAAAATAGTTATTATTAAATACATAATACGAAATTTGAAAAAAAACCCCTCCCCCAGTATAGTTTGGGACATAATTAAAATAAAATAAACTAATTAAAAATATTATAAAAAAGATAAATAAGTTAAAATTTTTTATTTTTTTAGTTTCACTTAAAATAGATTTACTAAACAAAAATGGTAACAAGTGAAATAAAATTATACTAGAAATTATTAAAATTTTATTTGCAAAGTTAAAACTCAATCCAATATTTTCCTCATCTGATGAACCTGGAGTGGCAGCTGTTAAGAAATTAATATCAAGTATGAATAAATAGTAAAACGCAGGTAAAGATAATATACCACAAAAAATAAGATACTTGATTATTAATATAAGATTTTCTTTTTTAATAAAATGGAAAAAAAAATATATTACAAAAACCGAAAAATTCGGGCTAATATATGAAGATAAAATTAAGAAGATTAAATTTTTAAAGATATATTTTTCTCTACCAAATTTTTGATATTTTAAAAACTCATAAATAGACATTACAAAAAATATTAAGGCAATTATTCTTGTGCTTGGCCAAATTGAAAGTGATCTAAATGTTGGAGAAAGAAAAAGTGAAAAAGATATAAGTAAAAGTATATTTTTATCTATTTGTTCAAATTTAAAAGTTAAACATTTATAAAAATTGTAAATTAGTAAAACTGATAAATTTAAGTGTAAAAATCTAATTAGATCTAATGAAAGGCCTAATTTATAGAAAAAACTTAAAAAAATTAAATATAACGGTGAGTGTCTGTGACCGAAGCTTTCATAATTTAATAGTGTTTTTTTAATATCTTCTGATAAGGCCTCAATAACAGGTTTATCTGTATTTAGCCAATCTCCTATAGCGCCATAGTTAAGATTCTCATCAATGTAAAAACCAAAAACTAAAGATAAATATAAAAATAAAAATATTGATAAACATTTATAATATTTTGAAAGTTTACTATCTATCATTTTAGAAAACTAAATTTTAAAATTTGATTTTCTACTATCAATTAAAAAATTTCTTACCGTCTCAATCGTTAAATCCTTGAAATTTTTTCCAAATTTTTCTATTTTTTCTATTATTGATGGTGGAACAGTAATTATATGGCATTTTAATTGTTTTGCTTGAGTAAAGTTATATGGCTCTCTCACGCTCGCCCATAATATTTCAACATTTCTATAATTTTTACATAAGGACAAACTTTTTTTAAATTCTGGAATTGGATCAAGTCCTGTATCACCAGATCTACCTGCAAAAATAGATATAATGACCTTTGATTTTTTGTTTATATTTTTAAGAATTTTTTTTGTTTGTGATGAGCTATAAACAGCTGTGATATTTAATTTTATATTTTTTTTATTTAATTCTTTTATTATTTTCCCACAAAAAGCACCCTTTGAATTACAAAAAGGTATTTTTACATAAACATTTTTCCCAAGTGAGTTAAGTGTATATGCTTGATTAATCATATTTTCGTGGTCATCTGCAAAAACCTCAAAAGATATGGGTTTTTCAGGACATGCTTTTAAAATTTCCTTACAATAGGACTTATAATCTTTAGCGCCCGCTTTTCTTATTAAGCTTGGGTTGGTTGTGAAACCTCTAACAATTTTTTTTTTATTAAATTTCTTTATCTGCTTAATTTCTGCTATGTCACAAAATATTTTTGTACTCAATTTATCCTACAAACTTTTTGTAATTTCTTCTGTCATTTTTTTTGCGTCTGCAAATAACATTAATGTATTTTCTCTATAAAATAAATCGTTATCTATACCTGCATATCCAGGTGATAAACTTCTTTTAACAAATAATACTGATTTTGATTTCTCTACATCCAAAATTGGCATTCCATAAATTGGACTTTGTGGATCTGTTTTAGCAACTGGATTTGTTACATCATTAGCACCTATGACGTAGGCAACATCACAGTTTGCAAAATCATTATTTATATCCTCAAGTTCAAAAACCTCATCGTAAGGGACATTCGCTTCAGCTAATAAAACATTCATATGACCTGGCATTCTTCCTGCGACTGGGTGAATTGCATAAGAGACTTTAACACCATTTTTTTTAAGTGAGTCTACCATTTCTTTAAGCGCATGTTGTGCTTGGGCTACAGCCATACCATAACCCGGAACAATAATTACTGAGGAGGCATTCTTCATTAAAAATGCAGCATCGTCCGCATTACCGCTTTTAACAGGTTTTTGTTCGCTAGATTTATTACTTGAAGTATCATCTGTTGCTCCCCATCCTCCTAATATAACATTAAAAAAAGATCTATTCATTCCTTTACACATTATGTAAGATAAAATCGCACCTGATGAACCAACTAAAGCTCCAGTAATAATTAAAGCTGTATTTTCAAGCGTAAAACCTATTCCAGCTGCTGCCCATCCAGAATAAGAGTTAAGCATTGATATCACAACAGGCATATCGGCTCCGCCGATTGGAATTATTAATAATATACCGACTAGAAAAGATATAACTATTAAAGACCAAAAAAAATATTCAGATTGAGTTTTGCATAAATAAAATATCAAACCAATCAGCAATATTCCTAATGCAAGATTTAAAAAGTGCTGTCCAACAAATGTGATTGGTGAACCAGACATAATTCCTCTTAATTTCAAGAAGGCTATAATTGATCCAGTAAATGTTATTGAGCCAATAGCTGCGCCTAACGACATTTCTATTAAGCTTGCAATTTTAATATCCCTTGGATAGCCAAGATTAAATATCTCCGGATTTACAAATGCAGAAATTGCTACAAAAACCGCTGCTAAACCAACTAAGCTATGAAAACCAGCAACCAGCTCCGGCATAGCCGTCATTGGAATTTTAAATGCTATAAAAGCACCTATCGCTCCACCCAATAATAAAAAAATTAACAGAAAAATAAAGCCAGTGGAAAAATTACCTACTGAGATTATGGTCACGGTAATTGCAATTACCATTCCTATAATTCCATACAAGTTCCCACGTCTGGATGTTTCAGGTGAAGATAAGCCTCTAAGAGCTAAAATAAATAAAACCCCCGAAATTAGATAAAATACTGCTAATAAATTTGGTGACATAATTTATTTATTTTTTTTTTTCTTTTTATACATTGCTAACATTCTTTGAGTTACCAAAAAGCCGCCAAAAATATTAACCGCTGCTAAAATTATAGCTAAATAACCAAATACGCTAGCGATATCAAAAATTTCAGAGGAATTACCTGCTAAAGATGCAATTATAGCTCCAACTATAATCACAGACGAAATTGCATTTGTGACTGACATTAAAGGAGTATGAAGAGATGGGGTAACACTCCAAACAACATAATACCCAACAAATATAGCTAAAATAAATATACTTAATCTGAATATAAATGGGTCAATTTCCATAATTTATTTTACCAAAGTATTTTTAATTATTTCATCTTCTAAATTAATATTAATCTTTTTACTTTCTTTATCATAAAGATTCGAAATAAAGTTAAATAAATTTTTTGCGTAAAGATTTGAAGAGGATACTGGGAGTTTGTTAAGAATATTTTTTTCTCCCATTATTTTAACTCCATTTTTATTGATTATTTGATCCACTTCAGTAAAAGCTGTATTTCCACCTTGTATTGCAGCTAAATCATAGATAACTGATCCTGATTGCATCCCTTTTATCATTTCATCTTTAATTATAATTGGAGCTTTTTTCCCAGGTATTAATGCAGTACAAATTACAATATCAATCTTTTTTAAAGTTTCGGATAATAGTTGCTCTTGTTTTTTCTTAAAATCCTCCGATGCCTCTTTAGCATAGCCACCCTTAGTCTCAAGATTCTCTGCTCCCTCTACAGTTAAAAATTTACCACCTAAACTTTCGACTTGCTCTTTTGAAGCCATTCTTACATCAGTTGCAAAAACAACTGCGCCCATTCTTTTTGCGGTTGCTACTGCTTGCAAACCAGCAACCCCAGCACCTACAATAAGCACTTTTGCAGCTGGTACTGTTCCTGCCGCAGTCATCATCATTGGTATTGCTTTTTCGAAGTATGAAAATGCATCAATAACAGCTTTATACCCTGCAAGATTTGCTTGTGATGATAAAATATCCATTGATTGAGCTCTTGTTATTCTTGGAAGTAATTCTAAAGAAAAAATATTTACTCCATTAGATTTTAATTTTTCAATTTTATTTTTATTCTGTGAAGAGTTTAATGAGCCAACTAAGATTGAATCCTTTTTTAAGTTAATAAAGTCATTTTCTTCAATTAAATCTAATTGTATTAATATGTTTGAATTTTTCAAAACATCTTCTTTACTATCAGTAATCTTAGCCCCAGCTTTACTAAATAAATCATCACTAAAACCAATGTGTTCGCCATACCCTTTAGTTATTTGTACCTCAAATCCTAGATTAGTATACTTTTTAATAACATCAGGAACTAGAGAAACTCGTTTCTCAAATTTTATATTTTCTGAAATTGAACCAATAATCATTTTGATATTTTACAACAAAAATAATGCCATAAGAATTAGCACAACAACTACTGAGACTGATCCCCAAAGAACAAATTTAGTAAAATTATTCCAAGTTTTTTTATGACTTTCGTTGTCCATATTTATTTTTGTCTTGCTTTAAATTTTGGATTTTTTTTGTTAATTATATAAACACGCCCTCTTCTTCTTACTAGTTTAGAGTTAAGATCTCTTGATTTTAATGATTTTAAAGAGCTTTTTATTTTCATAATTTGAGACTTTTACTTAGTAAAATTTATTTGGTCAATAAAAGAATTGTTGCATCGGTATATAAAATACTGAATAATTTAATAAATGGACTTTAGTATAATTATAAATACTCACAATCAATCAAAATATTTGGGTGAATGTATTAAAACTTGCCTAAATCAAAACTATTTTAATTACGAAATAATAGTTGTTGATACTTCAAATAGGCCTTCAAAAGATAAATATAAAGATATTAAAAAATTAAAATATTTTCATATAAAAGAAAAGTTCAAGAAATTTCCAGTTTTAAATCAAATGTTCCAAATTGAGTTTGGGCTTAAAAAATCTAAGGGTAGATTTATATGTCTTTTAGATGGAGACGATAAGTTTTCAAATTTAAAGTTATATAAATTATCAAGAATTATAAATCAAACAAATATAAAAATAATCCAAGATATTCCAATCATATTCTCAAAAGATTTTCATAAAGGAAGTAATATAAAAAAATATAAAAAAAATATTTTTTTTCAAAAGTTGTTTATTAGTTGGCCACAAATATTTGGAACTAGCACTATTTCTTGTAGTAGAGAAATACTAGAGGAATTTTTTAAAAAAGGTAAACCATTTAGTTGGGGTTTTTTAGCAATTGATGTGAAATTGATGCTTTATGCATATAATAATTTTTCTCATATCAATAAATATAAAGGAATAACTTTAAAAAGATTACACAAGAAGAATTTGGACAAAAATTTCTCAAATCTTATATCAAGATCATTTTGGTTGAGAAGAAAGATGCAAATTGAATATGATTATTTTTTGAGTGGTAAAGTAAAATTTAACCTTGATTTTTTTTTAACTAAATTAATAAATATGATTTTGTAGCCTGGCAACGTCCTACTCTCCCATGCCTTAAGACAAAGTACCATCGGCGCAGAAGGGCTTGACTTCCGAGTTCGGAATGGGATCGGGTATTACACCTTCGCAATAATCACCAGGCATGGAATTTATATTTAAAAAAAAATTAAAATCAACATGAAATTATTGATTATTTTTAATAAAATCCTTTACATAATCTCTCAATTTTTTCTTACCAAAATATTTATAGACACGGTTTGAAAGATTCATATTTGTTAATGCAGATGCGTATCTCTCTCCAGATCTCCTAGGCAAAAATTTTATTTTTTTATTAAAAAGTTTTGCTACTTGCAATATAGAATAACTTTCTTTGTGAGAAATACTGTAATGTCTACACAAATTTTTTTTCCACGCAAGATAACAAATATTTATTGTATCATCTATATGAGTAAATCTTCTAGATTGGGTGCCAGGTTTAACAACAGGTAAAAATTTTTTTTTTTTAAAACAATTTTCAAATATTCCTATTACGGTAGCCATTCTTCCTTGGCTAATTTGTTTTGGGCCGTATACATTGTAAAAATAAATTATTTCATATTTGAACTTGAACCATTTCTTCAAGTTTTCAAGTAACTCTAAATTTTGAGATTTTGAAAATGCATAAGGTGAGAGATTTTTATCTTTGCCACGATTACCCAAAGAAGCTGAGGTTGCACTATAAATAAGTTTTATATTATTAGTTAAACAATAATTAAATACTGCATTTGTACCTACTGTATTTGACTCTAAGCATTGATCCATTCTTAAAAAACTTTGATAGATTCTGGCAAACTCACCAAAATGAAAAATTGCTTTTATATTTTTTGGTTTTGTTAATATTTGAGAAATATTTTTTGTGTGCGAGGAAATATATTTGACTCTCGAATTTTTAATATGATTTTTTTTTGATCCAGAACTATAATTATCTAAAGATATTATTTTATGATTTGTTTTTTTTATTAAATAACTAATTAAATTCGACCCAACAAATCCAGCACCGCCTGTTACTACAAGAATATTTCTCATAATTTATTTTTTTTGTAATTTTTTACAAAGTCATTATATGTAATATTAAATCCTTGTTCTAAAGATATTTTAGACTTCCATCCATATTTTTTGGCAAGACTTACATCGAGAACTTTTCTAAAAACACCGTCAGGTTTTTTATTATCGTATTTTATTTTAACTTTAAGGTTTAATTTTTTTATTAAAAAATTAACATAATCTCTTATTGTCATATCCTTGCCACTGCCAATATTAATAATCGTATCTTTTATATTTTTGTTCATAAAAAAAATACATGCGTCAGCAATATCATCAACAAAAATTAATTCTCTCAATGGTTTCCCACTTCCCCAAACTTTAAATATGTTTTGATTTTTAATTTTACATTCGTGAGCCTTTTTAATTAATGCGGGGAAAAAATGTGAGTTATTAACGTCGTAATTATCGTTTGGTCCATATGTATTTGTTGGCATTAAACTTAAATATTTTGTTTTATACTGCTTATTGTAGGCCTCACACATTTTTACACCAGCAATTTTTGCGATAGCATAAGGTTCGTTTGTTTCCTCTAATTTTCCAGTAAGTAAGTATTTTTCTTTAATAGGTTGTTTTGATTTTTTCGGGTAAATACAACTTGATCCAAGAAAAATTACTTTTTTAACATTATTTATAAAACTCCCATGAATTAAATTATTTTGTATTTGCAAATTCTCGTAAATAAAATCAGCGCCGTGAGTATTATTATGGTGAACACCTCCAACTTTTGCAGCTGCAATAATAACAACTTTTGGTTTTTTTTTTTTTAAAAAGTTGTTAACAGCTTTTTGATCTAATAAATCAAGATTTTTTCTACTTATTGTGATTATTTTTTTATAATTTTTTTTTTTTAACTTTCTTAAAATTGCTGAGCCTACTAGACCTTTATGGCCAGCTAAAAAAATACTCATTTATACTCAGACCTATTCATTTCTAGGCTTATCATCTCAGAAATAAGATCATCAAGTCCGGTATTTGGTTTCCAATTTAGTACTTTTCTGGCTTTTCTAGAGTCTCCTAAAAGATTATTTACTTCCAAGGGCCTGTAGTAATTTTTATCACATGCAACAATAGTTTTTCCATATTGATCAACTGCTTTTTCAGATATCCCCTTTCCTTTCCATGATATTCTCATATTTAATTTTTTTGAAACCTTGTTAACAAAATTTTTAACTGTAGTTTGTTTTCCTGTAGATATTACTAAATCAATAGGTTTTTTTTGTTGTAACATAAGCCACATTGCCTCTACATAATCTTTAGCATGCCCCCAATCTCTTTTTGCATATAAATTTCCAAGATATAATATTTTTTGCTTCCTTTTTTTAATTCTACATAATGCTTGTACGATTTTTTGTGTGACAAAAGTTTCTCCTCTTCTCGGGCTTTCATGATTAAATAAAATACCATTACAAGCAAATATATTATAAGCTTCTTTATAATTAATTGTTATCCAATGTGCGTAAAGTTTTGCAACGCCATATGGACTTGCTGGATAAAAGTTTGTTTTCTCATTTTGAGGAGTTTTTTCATTTCTACCATACAACTCAGATGTCCCTGCTTGATAATATTTTGTTTTTTTTTCAAGCTTATTGAATCTTATTGCCTCAAGTACTCTAAGTGCTCCTAAAGCATCTGCATTTGCGGTATATTCTGGAGATTCAAAAGATACTTGTACATGTGATTGGGCTGCTAAGTTGTAAATTTCGTCAGGCTTAATTTCTTTAACCAATCTTGTCACTAACAGAGAATCTGTAATATCTCCATAATGTAAAATAAATGTTCTTTTTTTGATTTGTGGATCTTGATAAATATGATCTATTCTTCCAGTATTAATCGATGAAGATCTTCTTTTTACACCATGTACAATGTATTTTTTTTTTAACAAAAATTCAGCCAGATATGATCCATCTTGACCAGTTATACCGAAAATTAAAGCGACTTTTCTCATTTAAATTATTTATTTTTTAAGTCTCAAAAAATATTTAACAATTTCAGAAAGGATAAGCAATCCATCTTTTAATGCATTAACTTTCTTTTTACCACCTATTCTCTCTCTTTCAAAGCTTGGTGTACATATATAATTCATTTTTCTAAATTTAGCCTTAATTGGAATTTCAACACAAATTCTAAAGTCAAAATTATCTAAATTTAAATTTCTAAAAGAGGAGGTCTTGCCTAAAATAAAAGTATACAAAATGTCGGTTATTTTTAAATTAAATAAAATATTTCCTATTAAGGTAAATATAAAATTTCCAATTGATGTCACTAGGTCATCATCTTCACTTCCACCACCCGGTTTTTGATATCTTGAACCAAAAACAAAATCTAAGTTCAAACATTTTTTTTTCATATCTTCAAGGTACTTTGGATCCATAGACCCATCTGCATTTATTATACAACAATAATCTGTTTTGACAGAATTAATACCTTCTATTAAAGCACTTCCATATCCATTTTTTTTTTGTTCATAAATTTCTATATTTTTAATATTTTCAAGTGCTTTTTTTGTTTCTAGATCTTCTTTTTGAAGCACTATTAGCTTTTTATATTCATACCTCTCAATTTCTTTTAAGAAAATTGGAAGAGACTCAGCTTCTTTTTTTGCTGGAATTATCAAGGTTAAATCACTCATTATTATTATTTAATATATTTAAGATGTATAATAGTATTTCATTATTAGCTTATTAAATAATGCCATTTGTTAGTATCATATTACCTTACTATAGAAAAATAAATTATGTAAAAAAAACCATAAATTCTATTTTAAACCAATCATATAAAGACTTTGAAATTATTTTGGTCTACGATGATGAAGATTTGCAAGATTTACATATTATAGAGGGTGATTTTAAAAATAATTCAAAAATTAAAATTATTAAAAATTCAAAAAACTTAGGCGCGGGTCTTTCAAGAAATAATGGTATAAAAAATGCTAAAGGTGAAATTATTGCATTTATAGACTCTGATGATTATTGGCAGCCAGATAAGTTAGAGAGACAGACTAGATTTATGCAGGAAAACAATTATCATTTTACATTTTGTAATTATGATAAAGTAATCTCTGAAAAAAAAACTATCAAGGTTGAAAGTTCTAAATCTGTTTTAAATTATAATGATTTGTTGTACTCAAATGAAATTGGATTATCAACTGTTCAAATAAGTAAAAAAATTTTATTACCTGAATTGTTTCCACCTCTTAAAACGAAAGAAGACTATGTTGCATGGCTAAAAATCACTAAAAATAATATAAGTGCATACAATTTTCCACATAGCTTAGTTATATGGAATAAGACAGAAAACTCGCTATCTTCAAATTATTATCAAAAATTGTCTGATGGTTTTAAAGTTTTTTTTAAATATGAAAAATTCAATTTTTTCAAATCATTATATTATCTTTTATTACTAGGTATTAATTCAATAAAGAGGAAAATTTAATTAATTTATAGACTTATAATAGAAATTGTATTTCAAGAATTTTTTACACTTTATATTTTCTAAAGAATTATTTTTATTGCAATTTTTTGGAATTTTAAAAAGTCTTTTCTTTGCATTTTTCATAGTGTAAAAATTACTATCAATTAAATAATTTGGATTTTTAAGAATATTATAATCATAAATATTATACTCGTTAACAAGTCTATTTATGTTTCTGCCAGAAAATACAATAAAAATAATTAATAAAATTAACTTTATTTGTAAGTGTTTTTTTTTATAAATAAAATTTTGCCTTGAAAATAATACAGCGATTGGAAAAGTCATAATTAGAAATACAAGAACAAATCCACCATATCTTAATGATGGATGATTCCAAAACCACTCGATCAAGAGTAATGCTAATATTAGATACACAAATAAATATTTCTTAAAACCTTTAAAATTTATTTTTTTTGGCCAAAAAAATATAAATAAAATTATAATTGAAAAAATTACCCCTAGAAAAAAATCAAAAAATTTATTAAAAAAATATTTATCTAACCAATTAGAGACCCAGTTAAAATTTTTAAGATACTCTTCAAAATCATCAACTCTAAAATTTGGAGTAGCGCCAGCTTTTGACCATATTTCATACCACTGCATCGCCCCAACAACCTGATCTTTTCCATACCCCCAGAAAAAACTTTCAAAACATGTAAAAGAAACTGGATATAATAGACACCCTGATGCAGCTATGTTAGTAACAACGGTCAAACAAATAATTAATAGTCCAAAATAAGTAATAGGAAAGACTGAAAAAATTTTTAAAGTTTCTTTAAACTTAAAAAATCTAAAATAAATTACTAAGAATAAAATAGAATATAATATGTAGAAAGATTTAATTGATATAATTAAGGCAAAAATAATAATTAATAATTCAAAAATATTTTTTTTGATTTTATTTTCCCCGATTAAATTAACAATTAAGATAAAGGCTAAAAAAAATAATATTTGTGCTGATCTATCAGTGCCATGCTCTGATAATCTATAAAAGAAAATATTAATTAAAATTAGTAAAAAAATACTTAAAAAAAAGGTTATATCGAGTGGTTTTATCAATTTTTTTTTAAATATATTCTCAAGTAAAATTGTATTTACAAAAATAACAATGCTCAATTGCCCAATTTGGTAAAAATAATTACCTGTTAAGTCTGTTTTAAATAAAGAGTGAAAGTAAAATAGAGATGATACATGATTAAAAGCTATATCAAAGTGAGATATACCAAATTCAATCTTATTTTCAGTAATATTGTTAATTAAACTTAAATGATAGTACGAAAAATCATCATGACTTTTAAAATAAAAAATTGCAAAAAAGGATATTAAGTATGAAAATATGAAGTATCCAGAAACAAATTTTTTATTTGTTTTTTTCAAAAAAATTAAAAAAAAGACTATTCCAATCAAAATAAAAGATAGATTATGCAAGTTATTATGTGGTGAAAAAAAATTTGATAAATAAGAAATTATTATTGAAAAAAAAATCCCAAATAGACCTATATATCCTATCGAAATATTATTATTTTGAAATCTATTATATCTAGTAAATTTTTTTGAAAAAAATAACCCATATCCCAATATAGAGATGGTTAGTAAAAAATATGTAATTAAAAATTTTAATGGCTCCATATTTATATTTATCTAATATTAATTATCTTTTTGATATTTTTTTTTAAAAAAAACATAAGATGAAATATATACAAATATATTTAAAATTATTATCGAGATAAGTGCCTTAGAACTATAAATAAAATTTATAGCAAAAATAAAAATAAATAAATTGTAAGAATTAATTAAAGTTGAAGTATAAAAATGTATTACATTATCTTTAAAATTTATATTTTTTCTTATGAAATTATAAATAAATTGATGTAAATGACTTGAGTCAGGCTTGTAAGTTTTAGATTTATTTTTAAACCTTCTAATCATAGAAAATAATAGCTCAAAGCATGGATACCATAGTAAAAGAATTATAAAAAATGGGGAAATATGGTTATTATAATAAGAAAAATTAATTAAGTAGACACCAGATAGTATTGACAGCAAATATGCTCCTGAATCGCCCATATACAAAAGCCCAAATAAGTTAAATAATAATATTATTGATATAATAATTGATAAATTTAATAAAAAATCTGTATTCACAAAAGAACTATCTGCAAAATTGAATAGAATAATCAAATAAATTATTAAAAAGTATTTTAATAACAAACCATTTAATCCGTCTATAAAGTTGCTACCATTTATCAAAACCATAAGGCAAAAGCAGACAAATATAATATTTATGATTTTATTGCTTATAATTATATCTAAATAATCAAATCTAGTATTTTTAATTTCTATTCCAATGATGCTTACAAAAAAAATGATTAAAATTATTTGCAAAAAAAATCTAAAACTTACATTATTAAGTTTTTTTGTATCCGAAAGTATACCAACTGAAAAAATAGAAAGTAAAAAAAGAAACAAATAATTATTTTGATTTACTAATATGTATTCATAAAATAAAAAAATAATTAAAAAGATTCCACCTATTGAATTACTTTTTAGTTTAGATGAAAATCTCTTATGCTTTTCTAGTTTATAATCTACAATTAAGTTATTTTTTCTACAAAAATAAACTAAAAATGTTGAGATAATAATAAAAAATAATAAAAAATTCGTATACATGTTTTTTTTTAATTTAAATTTAATATTAAGGCTAATTTTTTGTAATGTCTAAAAATCGTATAATTTTTTAATTTCTTTTTACAAGAAAGAATTTGAGCAAACTTTTTAGTTTCGCTATCCTTTAAAAAAGAGTTCACTTTGTCAATAAGTGAATCAATATCATTATTTTTGAAAAGATAGTTACCCATATCTGAGGATAAAAACTCCTCCGGCCCATTTGGACAATTAGATGAAATAACATTTTTATTACAAAAAGATGCCTCAATCATTACTGCTCCTGGATCTTCCCATAATGATGCTGAAATAACAGCAATTGAATTTTTTACCAAAGGATAAATATTTTCAATGAAACCCACTAAAAAAACTTTATTTTCCAAATTTTTAAATTTAATATAATTCTCAAGATTAGATTTTTCTTCTCCATCACCTACAATAATAAGGTTTAAATCTTTATTTGCAGCTGATATTTTTGAAAAAGCTTTAATTAATAATATTTGATTTTTTTGTTTAGTTAATCTACCTATATTTAAAAAATATTTTCTACTAGTTAATTCTGATTTTTCTTTTTTAACTAAATATTTATTTATTTTATTTACTTCTATAATTGGATCATAAAGTATTTTTAAAATTTTCTCGGGAAAAATTCCCGTTTTTATTAAATCTTGCTTAGTTTTATACGAAGGGCAGGTGACCATATAAATTTTTTTTGATACTATTTTCCAAAATAATTTTCTTAAAATTGTAAGTTTTGGTAAACCAGATATTCTAAGAATAAACTTAGTTTCAAAATTTGAAAAAATCATTAAAGTTAAAGGTAGAGAAGACAGTAAGTGTATTATAAAATATTCAGGTTTTTCATTTTGAATAATTTTTCTTAATGAAAAATATTTAAAAAAAAATATTAAAAAAAAAATTGATCTTGATTTAACAAAACCCTCAATTGGAATAAATTTTTTTAAATTTAAACCTGGCATTTTGATCAAGTTTATTTTAAATGCATGAATTTCTTTTTTAAACTTGGACCATTCTCCTATAACATCAATTATTGAAATATTAAGAGACCTTTTATTGTATTTTTTAATTGACATCGCTGAGTTTAGTACGTTTTTAATTGTTGCAACATTTGAAAGGTAGGGTGACCAATAAAATATTTTTTTCATATTTCAGACTTATTATGTATATATTGAAATCTCATAGTAATGCAAAATTTTAAAAAAAATAAAATTACAATAATTACAGTAGTTAAAAACTCTTTAGATAAAATTGAAAGATGCATTCAAAGTGTAATAAACCAAAATTATGACAATATTGAGTACATCATAATAGACGGAGGTTCAAATGATGGCACAATTGATATAATCAAAAAATATAGTGATAAAATTGACAAGGTAATAATCGAGAATGACAATGGTATATGGGATGCCATGAACAAAGGTTTAAAAATTGCTAAGGGAGATATAGTTGGTTTTTTGAACTCTGACGATACATATAATCAAAATACTTTAAAAATAGTGAATAACTATTTCAATAATTTTCAAATCGATTTTCTTTTTGGCTCGGTAAAAAAATATAAAGTTATGCATGGATTTTCACCGTGGAAAATAAAGTATAGCTTTGGTTTTTATACATCACATTCAGTAGGTTTTTTTATAAATCTTGATAAGCATAAAGAAGTTGGATTTTATAATTCAAAATACTTTAGCGCAGATCTGGATATATTTTATAAAATTATAGTCAAACATAAAATGAAAGGAATTGCTTCTAAAAAAATTGAAATATTTGGAGAATTTTCTAGAGGAGGTTATTCATCAAAAATAAACTATATAGATCACTTATTTGATTTAAATCAGATAAGAATTGATAATGGTCAAAATAAGTTTTTAGTTTATGCTTTATTCTTAATTAAAATTATCAAAAAACCTTTAAAATTTTTAAAATCAATAAAATAGTACGAAAGATTTGTTTTATTAATAGTATGTAATTATTAATAAATTAATTTTATTTATAATTTTTTATTTATTTTGAAGATATTCTCTTATTTTAATGTCATGCAGCATTTGCTTTTTATAAAAGGAATAATCTTTTTTATCAACTATTCTAAAAACTTCTTCTATATAATTCTTAAAAATATCATCCGAAAATGTTTTTGATTTAATAATTTTTCCTTTAAGAATTAAAACCTTTAACTTTTCTAAGGCAGGAGGTGAAAAAAATCTTGATAATTTAATAATTTTTTTCTTAAAACATATCTCTATAGAGTTTTCATATTTATCATTATGACTAAATTTTCCTACAAAGTAAGATCTTTTGTAAGTAAACATTATTTCTATTTTTGAGGCAATCTTATTTTTAAGTATTACTTTTTTAATTTTTTTTTTGGGAGATGATTTAAAAAACAGTCTTGATACTGCAGCAATATAAGGCCCCATATCCATAATTACTCCACCGCCTAATTTTTTTGATAAAAGAATATTTTTTTTACTTGGCCTTGGAATTAAAAAATTTGTATTTATACTTTTAATTTTATTTTTTTTTATTTCCTTCAAAATATATTTTGTTTGAGCATGATAATTGAAAAAAATTGCCTCAGATAAAATTTTTTTATTTTTTTTAGAGGTTGCGAAAAGTAAATTAAGCTCTTTTAAATTTAGAGAAGCTGGTTTATCAATTATTGTATGAAAACCTTTTTTTAAAGCTTTCATTCCCCACTTGAAATGCAATGTGTTAGGTAATGATATATAGGCAATATCTGCATTAGACTTATTTAATGCTTCGTTGTAACCTTTGTACCAAATTTCAGCATTTAAATCTTTCCTAACTTCTGATCGTGATGCAATATCATAAGGAATATTATTTCTTTGCAAAGAATCTACTATACGCCTTTTAGCTAGACTAGAATAACCAATTATTAATATTTTATGCATTACAATGTTTTGTTAAAATTGTAACATGTAAATAGTATTCTCGCTTCAATATCTACCATCCTTTTTTTAACTAAACTCAAAAACTGATTATGTGAAACCCAAATAAATCTTGGGTCTAATTTATTGTCTAATTTTTTATCAGCCTCAACTACCATTCTATTTATTTGTGTGTGGTAAAAACGACCACCTTCATCTGAGTGAACATTATTATATAATTTTTTTTTCTTGTTAAAAAAGTATTTTATAATTTTTTTTTCATATGGTGGGATATTATTATTATTTTTAAAATCTTTAAGATCCGAAAAATTTGCACTACAAGATATATTTCCACCTTTTAAACCTGGTTTTAAAATAAATCTGCAGAGATAATGGTTAGTACCATTATATTTTTTTACTATAAATCCTGCAAAACCTTTTTTTCCAGCAATAATTGGTTGCTCCCATTTTTTAACTTCCCTACAGTTAGATTTTATATTTAGACCAATAACAGAAAAATGTCTTTTATTTATATTTTCAAAAATATTATTTTTAATCTTCCAATTTTTAATATCTTTTAAATGAATTTTTTTATAGGAAATCTTATATTTTCTATTAAGTTTTTGAAACCAATTTTTGATTTCTTTATTAGTATGAATAAGTTTTTCCTTATTTTCTTTTTGAATAGAACAGGAAAAAACAGACAAAGTGTCCATATTAATTAAATTTCTCTGTTTAAGTAAATATATTAATTCTAATTTTGAAAACCATCTAAATCTGCTAGGCAAGGGTATGTATCTTTTAATCTCAACTAAATAATTAGTATTAAACTTATTTAAATATCTAAAGCCTTGTTCAGATTGTTTTGATTTTATAACAAACTTTTTTTTTTTTAAAAAAAAATTTAGAAATTGTGTTTTTTCTCCTCCATGAAAGCGTTTGTAGTTACTTTTTGTAGCTTGAACTGTAGGTGAAAGTTGTAAATGATTTATATTGCCCGGTTCAACTTTTGCTTGGAGCAAATACTTATATTCTTTATTAAATTTTCTTCTGATTATACCAAGGATACCGTTTTCATTTTGAACCATTATTGGCTGATCCCATTTTTTTTTATTAAAATTACTTGATACTCTTATCCCAATAATTTGAAAAAATTTATTAGTACTATGACTTAACTTTTTTTTTGAAATTTTCCAATTTTCTAAATTATCTAAGCTTTTTCTTTTAATATAAATTTTATTTTTTTTTTTTTGATTTTTAATCCAGCTTTTAAGATATTCCATTATTACTATATAATTTTAACTTTTGGAGTGTGAGTGATGAACTTTCCACCTCTTTTAATAAAATTTTTTTCTTTTTTAACAATTTCATCTTTGAAATTCCATGCTCCCAAATATGCATAATCTACACTATCATTAAAACCAAGTTCTGGTTTTATTATTTTTAGATGTTGTCCAGGTGTAAATTTACCTTGTTTGTTTTTGGTTGTATCAACAACATAATCTATATATCTGCCCAATTTACAATAATTAAATATAGTCGTTGATTTATAAGTTGCTCCATAACTGATTATCTTTTTTTTCTGCTTTTTTAATTTTTTTAAAAGTTTTATTAGATCATACTTTGATTTTTTTACCCTTGATGCAAATTTGAGATATGTAGAAAGTTTATCCATTTTTTTTCTATACTCTTCTTTAATTTGTTTTTTCAATCTTAAAGTTTTTTTATAAAAAGCTCCTTTTTTACAAATGAAATATCGCATTGAACCACCATGAACTGATGAATAGTTTATATCAAATAATTCTAAGTTATGTTTTTCAGTAATTTTAGAAATTGCTATAGCCGAAAAAACGTATACGTGTTCATCATAAAACTGATCATAAGTATTATTTTTTATTACTTCTAGTAACGAAGGATCCTCTATAACAAGTACACCTTTTTCAGATAAAATATTATTTGTTGCCAAAAATGTTTCGTCCAAATCAGGAATATGTGAGATAGTGTTAGCTGAATAAATCAAATCTAACTTGCCATGTTTTTTTGAAATTTTTTTTGAAATCTTCATATCCCAAAAATCTGGGTAGGTTGTAAAACCTAGCTTTTTTGTAATTTTTGCTAAATTTAAACATGGTTCAACTGATATTATTTTGTTTTTTTTAAAGTTTCTTATAAACACGCCATCATTACTGCCTATTTCCATTGAAAGTTTTGGATTGAATCTTTTTTGAAGATTGAATGCTACATTTTTAAATGCCTCACGTGCAGTTTTAGACTCAGATGCTCTGTGAGCATAAAATTCTGTATATTGTTTTTTTGGATTAACAGATTTTATTAATGAGACTAAAAAGGTTTTGGTATCAAAACATATTGATAAATTATATTTAAACTCTTTTTTTTTTCTTGTGGTCAGAAAGGAGTTAGCTAATGGTTGTAAACCTAAATCAAGAAATTTTTTTTTCATTAATCAAATGTTAACATCTATATTAAGTTTACTTATATGTTAAAAAATTTAAAAGTCCATTCAGGAAAAATAATAAGTGTTGATTTTATTGAACGATAGTGGCCCCATACGGATTCAAACAGTGGACCTAGATTACAAATTGGTAAACACAAGTTAGACAGCGAGGCAAATACTAGCTCATTGCTCTCTCAAGTTTATTTTAAAATAACTTAAATTTGTTAGAGTATGACTAAATAAAAAAAACTATAAAGAAATAATTTTTTTTTTAAAACTTAAAAAATCTTCATGCAATTTATCTCGTTTTGATAAAATAGGTTTATTTGTTTGCCATTTTATTTTCAAATATTTATCATCAAAGGGTATCCCGCATTCATTCTCCACATCTCTATAATTATCTAAATGATATAAAATTAAAGCATTTTTTGATAGACACTCATATCCATGAGCATAGTAATTAGGAATATAAACTGACTCTCCTTCTGACATGTTAAAATAAAAAACTTTACCAAAATCTTTTGATTTTTTTCTTAAATTTACCGAAACATCTAAAATTTTCCCTGACAAAACGGTTATTATTTTTGTTTGTTTATTTTTCTGCTGAAAATGCATTCCTCTAATTACATTTTTTTTTGAAAATGCTAACGCTGTAAATATTGATTTTGTATTAAAATTTTTTTGTAAAAAAAGTTCTTGAAAAAAACCTCTTTTATCAAAATATCTTTTACTTTTTAATAAATAAGGTTTGGTTATTTTTTTCATAAATTTAATTTACAGATGTTAGTTTTTTAATATCCAAATTTTTTATAAATTAATACAGTCTTTTTTAAACCATTTTGAATATCGATAAATTTTAAATTCTTTATATTTTTTTTTAATAAAGTATTACTACCATGAGTTTTTAACATTTCTCCCCTAATAAAACCAGTGAGATTTTTTTTTGAACTTTTTTTATAAATTTTTTCTATTAAACTTACCAAAGTAAGAGTTTTAATAGGTTTTGACCTACAAATATTTAGAGTATTACTTTTTATATTATTTTTAATTGTGTACATAAAAATTTTTACAACATCATCAATAAAAGTAAAATCTCGAAAATTTTGTCCTTTATTATGAAGAGAAATTTTTTTTTTTAATTTTATACGATCTAACAATTTATGAATAAACATATCTGGTCTTCCGTAAGGTCCGTAGATAGTAAAAAATCTGAAAATTAAGAAGTTTGTATTTGAAAATAAGAAAGTTTTTTTTATTATTTTTTCGCATTTGAGTTTAGTCTTTGCATAATAATTTTTTGGTTTTTTTTTAAAATTCTCTTTTATGGGAAATTTTTTATGATCTCCATATACTGAACTGGATGAAGCAAATATAAACTTTTTCACATTAAATTTTTTTGATAAATTGCAAATTGTTTTAGTTGCATCAATGTTATTAAATTTATAACTATTTGGATTTTTAAATGAATATAGTACTCCTGGTTGTCCAGCTATATGTAAAACTATATCTGGTTTAAATTTTTTAAATATCTTTTCAATTTTTTTTTTTCTAATAAGATTTGCTTTTATAAATTTAAAATTTTTATTCTTATTAAGTAAGACAAGTCTTTTTTTTTTAACTTGAGTAGAATAATAGCTATTCATGGAGTCTATTCCTATAACAGTTTTTTTTTTGTCTTGTAAAAGTCTTTTTGATAAATGAAAGCCAATAAATCCTGCTGACCCTGTAATAACTATTTTCATATTTTATTTTTTTTGTAAAAAAAAATATCTAATTGATAAGTCTGTCCTGTGACGTGATTTTTTAAAAGTTGATCTACAGACCATACTTCGAAGTTAATTTTTTTGAGATATTTAATTATTTCGAGCCACAGTTTTTGTTTTTTGTATAAATTCACTAAAGATACCTCTAAAAAAATACAACTAAAATTTTTAATAATTTTATTAGCTCCAATTAAAACATCCATTTCTGAACCTTGGCAATCAATTTTGAGAAGGATATTTTTTTCTAATTTACAAATTTTTTTTTTAAAATTATCAAGCTTTTTTACATTGATTTCTTGTGTATCAACAATCTTACTATCGGGTCTTATATCGGTGTGTTTTGGAAGAATTTTTAGTAAACTACTACTTTCACTATTGCCTGATACATAAATTTTTTCTTTTGAATTTCTTTTTCCTAAAGCGCATCTCTCCTCTATAATCCATTTATTTTTCTTTTTTGATAATTTTTTTAAATAATTATGCTCGTCATATAAGGGTTCAAAACTTAATATTTTACCATTAAAACCTTTTTTTAATAATTTATCTACAAATTGACCCTTGTTCGCGCCTACATCAACAATACTTTTAACATTAAAGTGATTTATTGACTTTATTAAATTCTGAAATGGATCATAAAGATATTTTGTTCTTTTTATTTGATATCCACTCAACCCGACAAATTTATTTATAATTTCTTTCATACCTCGTCTATCATTTATTGATGATAAAATTGAATTATTTTTTTTGAAATATAATTAATTTCACTCTCAGTATGTTCTTCTGAAATTGGTAAGCTTAAAATTTTTTTTCCCAAATTTTTGCTATTGATCAAGTTTTTTCCTTTTGGAAAAAAATTAAGTTCATTCAACATATAGGGATAATGTATCATTGTATCAATTCCACTTTTTCTCAAATATTTCATTAAACTATCTCTTTTATTTACTCTAATGACAAATTGATGAAATGCATATGTATTGTTATTATTTATTTCTATGTTGACGACATCTTTGCAGTCACGTAAATTTTTCATGTATAGTTGAGCTAATTTATTTCTTTTTTTCACCACTCCATTATATTTCTTAAGTTTAATATTTAGCACTGCTGCCTGTAAGGTATCTAGTCTAGAATTTCTTCCAGGAAACTTATGATCATATTTTATTTTTGCTCCATGATTTCTCATCCTTAAAGCCCTTTCAAAAATTGTTTTTGAATTTGTTATAAGCGCTCCTCCATCTCCAAATCCTCCAAGATTTTTTCCAGGGAAAAAACTAAAAGTTCCTACATCGCCAAAAGTCCCTACGTGTCTACCATTAATTCTTGTTCCATGCGCTTGAGCGCAGTCCTCTATAATATTTATATTTTTATTTTTTATAAGTTTTTTAATCGAAGGTAGACTCGTTGGATTTCCAAATAAATGTACAGGCATGATTAATTTAGTTTTTTTATTAATTTTGGTTTTTAAATCTTTTAAACAAATAGAATAATCTTTTAGGTTAATGTCACAAAAAACTATCTTTAAATTATTTTTTAATATTGCCTCAGCAGTTGATATCCACGTATTTACAGGAACTATTGCTTCAGAGCCCTCTTTTAAATTTAATGAACTTACAGCTATTTCCAATGCATCAGTTCCATTGGCAAGACTTACAGCATATTTAGAGCCAGTGTATTTTGCAAAGGCTCTCTCAAAATTTTCAACTTCATACCCACCGACAAATCTTGAGTTTTTTATTAATTGATTTATTTTAGATAAAATTTTTTTTTTATCGTGAATTATCTTATATAAATCAGTAAATTTTACTTTCATGAAAACGAATTTAATATAATTTAAACAACTTTAACTTAAATACAATTTATATTAAATAAATCAATAGTTATGAAAATACTTATTTTAGGTTAATCGTAATTAGTTAAAAAATAGATAATACCCGCCATAAAAAAAAGAAATATGATATCGCATTCTAATCAAAAAAAGAGTAAATATTTCAAAGGTTGGATAAATTATCTCTAATAGTCTTATTTGCTTATTCAATCAAATTACCAACAAATTTATTAATTTTATTTCTAAAACCTAACTTTAATGACAGGTTTTTTTTTATTGTATTAAACATTATTTTATTTTCTTCTAAGATTTCGAAAAAATTAAATTTGAGTTTTCTTTTTCTATAAAATTTATTTGGTATTTTTTTTATTGAGTTTTCAATGCTGGGGTTATTTGTTGAAAATTTATCATCACCTATATTTTTAGTTAATGAAGTTACTGGACTTAAACATAAACCATTATTTTCAAAAATTGACGAGTACCAAAAGATTGCCCAGGTATTTATTAACCCACTATTATTCCTCAAAATTTGAGACCAAAAATTGTAAGAGTTATCATAGTTAAGTTTTGTTATTTTATTTTTTGTCCAATTATTAATCATTTCTTTAGGATTTTTTTGGTAATTTTCCCATCTATCATTCCAGGTTGCCCAGCCCCAACAATGCATGCCTCTCCAATAAAAAGTATTTCTTTTAATTTTTGGAAAATTAAAATCATAATTCCACCCATTAATATGCCATATTTTTTTTTTATTTTTAAAATTCTTTAATGATAAGTTCATATAATCCAAAAAATTTGCAGATACAATTATATCATCCTCTAAAACTATGACCTTATTATACTTTTTAATTATTTCTGTTACTCCTGAAACAATATTTTTTGCTAAACCAAAATTTTTTTTTCTATAAATAATTTTTGTTTTTTTAAAACCATTTATTTTATTTAAATAACTTCTTACTTGATCTACATTTAGTTTATCTTTTTTTGATTTATATCCATCTGAAAAAATGAATAATTCACTTTTTTTGGCTAATTTATTTTTCTTAAGATAATTAATTGTTTTTTCTAAACTTTTTTTTCTTGAATAAGCAAATAAAACTATTGGAGATAATTTATCCATTCTTTGAAATATTTACTCTTTTATAGATGATTATTTCTTTTTTTTCTAATATAAAACTTCATAATAAATAAAATTAGGTATGAACATTAAATTAATAAAACTTAAAAAATATACTGAAAAAAATGGTTCGTTAACACCAATATATTTAAATAAATTATCAAAATTTAAGATTAAGAGATTATTTATTTTAGATGGTAAAATTAATGCTATTAGAGGTAAACATGCCCACAAAAGATGTACCCAAATTTTTCTTCCTATAAAAGGAAAAACAGAAATTAAATTGACTAAAAATTTTAGTAAAAAATATATATTAAATCCAAAATCTAGAAATCTTCTTAGAGTGCCCCCTTTAACATGGTGTGAGATAAAATTTCTAGAGCAAGATTGTGTAATAGTTGTTTTATGCGATGTAAATTTTAATCAGAAAGAATATATTAGAAATTATAAGAACTTTTTAAAAGTTATTCATAAATTATGAATATATTAATTACAGGAGCCCTTGGACATATAGGGAGTTATTATTTAAATAATTCACATAAAATTAAAAATTTAAAAGAACTTTATGTAATTGATAAAATTGATGAAAGGATTCTAAACATCATAAACCTTAGGGTTAAAAGGAAAATTAATTTTATAAACCAAGATCTAAGTAAATATAAAATAAACATACCAAAAAAAGTTAACATAGATTTTTTAATTCATTTGGCCTCAATAACTGATGCTGCGTTAAGCTTTAAAAATAAAAAAAAAGTATATAAAAATAATTTAAATTGTTTTAAAAATGTTTTAAGTTTTTGTAAGTCTAGAAATATAAAACTAATTCATATTTCCTCAACAAGCGTATACGGTTCTCAGAGGTTTCATATTGATGAAACTTGTAAGGAACTGAAGCCACAAAGCCCATATGCTGATGTCAAAATTAAAGAGGAGAGAATGCTAAAAAAAACAAAAAAAAAATTTAAGTTTATATCCTTAAGATTTGGCACTATGGTAGGTCCATCTAGTGGTATGAGATTCCATACAGCAGTAAATAAATTTTGTATGCAAGCTTTTATTAAAAAACCTTTACAAGTTTGGCGAACCGCACTTCACCAATTTAGGCCGTACCTATCTATAAGAGATTCCTTTAAAACATTTAATTTTATAATAAAAAACAAATTGTTCGACAGGGAGACTTATAATGTTGTTTCCGAAAATATGACTGTTAATGACATTATAAAAAATATTAATAAACATAAAAAAACACGTATAAAATTAGTTAATGAAAAAATTATGAATCAATTGTCATACAAAGTTGACTCCTCAAAAATAAAAAGAAAGGGACTAATATTAAATTCCAAAATAGAAAAAGATATTGAAGAAACATTTAAACTTCTTGATAAAAAAAAATAATGGTAAAAAATATTTGTAAAATAACAAAAAAGAAAACAAAACGAATTATAGATTTTGGCAAGATGCCAATTGCCAATGGTTTTTTAAAAAAAAAAGATTTTCAAAAAGAATTTAATTTCAATTTAAGTGTTTCATTCTCAGAGGAAATGTCTCTTTTACAATTAGATGACCATCCAAAACCTAAAATGATGTTTAATAATAAATATCCATTTTTTACATCAAGTTCTAAATTTATGAGACATCATTTCATTGAATATGCAAATTGGGCGAAAAAAAGATTTGTAAAAAAAAATAAAAGTAAAATAATTGAGATTGGATCAAATGATGGAACATTCCTTGAAAATTTCAAAAACTCAAAATTTGATCACATAGGTTTCGAGCCATCAAAGAATGTTTCAGATTTAGCGAGAAAAAGAGGTATAAATAGCTTGCACGAGTTTTTCTCAAGAAAGAATTTATCAAAAGCTCAAAAATTTATAGGTAATACAGATATAATTTTTGGTGCAAATGTTATTTGTCATATACCAGACTTGATAGAATTTATTAAAACAGCCGATTTACTTTTAAGTTCAGATGGAAAAATAATTTTTGAAGAACCTTATCTTGGATCAATGTATAAAAAAACATCCTATGATCAAATTTACGATGAGCATATATTTATTTTTTCAGTTTCATCAATTAAAAAAATTTTTGAAAGATATGATTTTGAAATTATAGATGCAATAAGTCAATCAACTCATGGTGGATCAATGAGATATGTTTTGCAGCGTAAAAGATCATCTAATTTAAATAGAAAAATAAAATCTATAATTGAGCGTGAAAAAAGAGAGAATGTAGACACTATAAAAGGTGCTCTAAATTTTAAGAAAAATTGTGAAATCTCAAAAGAAAAATTGCTAGAGAAATTAATAAAAATTAAAAAACAAAAAAAAATAATTTGTGGTTACGGAGCTACTTCGAAAAGCACAACAATACTGAATTACTGTGATATTGGTACTGATATAATAGATTGTATTTTTGATACAACCCCAGATAAAATAGGTAAATTTTCACCAGGAAAGCATATACCAATTTTAGATCATAAGTTGTTTTCTAAAAAATTTTATGATTATTCATTTTTATTTGCATGGAACCATAAAAAAGAAATAGAAAAAAAAGAAAAAAAATATCTTAAGAATGGTGGAAGATGGATTACTCATATATGAATAAAAAAATTATAATTACTGGATCAAGTAGTAGATTTGCAAAGTCATTAAAAAAAAAATTTGTAGGAAAAAATATATTTTATACTGACAGAAAAAAATTGAACATTTTAGATATAAAATCTATTGAAAAGAATTTTAAAAAGTTAAAACCAAAAATTTTAATACACATTGCAGGTTTATCAAGGCCAATGAATATCCATGATAAACGTATTAATGAAAGTATAGATAAAAATATTATTGGAACATGCAATATTGTAAAAATTTGCAAAAAATATAATGTTAAACTTATTTATTTTTCAACAAGTTATGTTTACCCAGGTACTAAAGGTAATTACAAAGAAACTGATCCCTTGCTACCTATCAATAATTATGCATGGTCTAAATTAGGAGGAGAATGCGCAGTCCAAATGTATAGCAACTCACTAATTTTAAGATTGTGTATGACAGAAAAACCATTTACCCATAAAGTTGCGTTTTATGATGCTATATCAAGTTTTATGTTTCATGAAGATTTTATTCCATATTTTAATAAAGTAATTCTTAAAAAAGGTATCATTAATATTGGAGGAGATAGAATGAGTGTTTATAAATTTGCAAAAAAAAATAATTCGAACGTGAAAGCGATATCAAGAAAAAATATTAACTTTCCAAAAGATAGTTCAATTAATATAGAAAAATTTAAAAAAATTAAAAGAAATTAAGTTTTTATGCATACAATTTCTTTAACAGTTATAATGGTTGCTTATAAACCCAAATCTGATTTATTAAAATCATTAATTTTACAATTTAATAGTCTATATTCAATCATCATTGTTAATAACACTCAGAAAAAATTAGAAAGTTTTTTTTATAAATTCCAAAATGTGGAAATCATAGATACAAAAAACAATTTAGGAAATGGTGCAGGTATAAATAAATGTTTAGATCATTGTAATACAAATTTCGCGTTATATTTAGATACTGATGTTAAAATTCGTAATGAAAGTTTAAACAAATTATTACAATACTCTTATAAAATTGAAGATTTTGGTGTTTTGGTTCCAAATGGTGATAATGGAAATACAGAAAATGATATAGTCAAAAAATGGGATATGGAAGGTTCTATTATGTTGATTAATAAAAAAAAAATTAATGATCAAATAAAATTTGATGAAAATTATTTTTTATATTACGAAGAAACCGACTTTTTTTTTAATTGCTTAAAAAAGAACATAAATGTCTATTTTTTACCAAAGGTTTTATTTCTACATAATCGACAAAGTAGCATCGATGTGAGTAACAATTTGGAGAAAAGCAAAATTGAGCTATTAAGACAATGGCATTTTATGTGGTCTAAATTTTACTTTTATAAAAAGAATTTTGGCTTTTTAAAATCGTTAAAAGTCTGTTTTCCATTTTTTTTAAAAGATCTGATATTTTTAATACTTAACTTAATATCTTTTAATAAAGAAAAAACAAAGTTGAGATTAAGTAGAATAAGCGGTTTAACTCACTCATTTTTGGGTTTTAAGTCAAGTAAGCGACCATAAGTTACTTAGTATTTATCTGTGTCTATTTATTTATTAAATCAAAAATCAATTCAATAAATTTAAATATTCGCATTAGAAGTTTTATATCTTTATTATTTTATCGCAGAAATCTAAAATATTCATATCATGAGATATAATTATTAGAATTCTTTTATGATGAAAATTCAATTTAATATCCTTCATAATTTCTAACTCATTTTTTTTATCAAGGTTAGAAGTTGCTTCATCCATTATTATAATCTGACTATTAATATACAATGCTCTAGCTATAATAAGCCTTTGCCTTTGACCTGCAGATAAATTTTTTCCATCATCTCCCACATTAAAATCTATATTCTGTTTTTTTGCGTCTACAATCTCTTTTATTTTAGCCATTTTGATTACTTCGTTAACTTTTTGTAAATCAATTTTTTTTTCATCTTCACCAAAAGCAATATTATTTTTTATACTAGAGTTCAAAATATAATTTTTTTGAGATATGTATGATATATATTTTTGATAATTCTTAATTAAGTTCAAATTATCTAAATCATAATCATTAACAATTAAGTTACCATTTTTAGGTTTTATTAGACCTGCTAAAATATCTACTAAGGTTGATTTACCACTACCTGAACTTCCATAAATTCCTATAGTTTGATTTTTTTCTATTAATAAATCAAAATCTTTAAAAATCATTGGATTATCTTCTGTGTAACCAAAAGTAATATTTTTTAATTGAATTTTTTGAATTTCATCAAATTTATTTGTATGAACAATTTTTCCAGAGTCTTTATGAATAGATTCATTATTAATTATTGAGTGCGTTTTATTTATAATATCAATTTTATAATATATTCCATTAAGTTGATATATTATTTTTGAAATAGAAGGCATTGCTTTAAAAGTTAGTATTACTAAAAAAGATATGTTGGCTAATAATTCCGCATTATCGTTATAAATACCTTTAAGATACAAAACTATGGCAGATACAAATACGATAAAATAAAGTTCAACAACTGCTCTTGGTAATTCGTTAATAAATCCCCCTTTAACTACACTATTTCCTTGTTTAATAAGGTTTAATTTTAAATCTTTTAAAAAAAAGTTTTGCTTATTTTGTATTAATACATTTTTTATTGAACCTAGGGCATTCATATAATTATTTAAAATTTGCTGTTGAAATATATTATATAATTGGCCATATACCTTTAATCTTTCTTTAAATAAGACTCTAGAAAATAATAAGATTAATATGCCCGATAAAACTAATGCACACGCTATAAATTTATTTTGCAAATAAATTAAAGTTATTATCATAATTAAAATTAAAATTTCAATAAGCGCATTTATAAAATTTTCAACAAAAGCAACATACGATGGAACGATACTCATGTTTCTTAATACTTCTGCATTAGATGATTTAGCAAAATAAAGATAATCTTTTTTTAAGATTTTTTCATAAATTTTATTTGTAAAATTGATTTGAATAGACATCAATATTTTTTTTTTAAAATAACTGCAAAAAGCAAAAATAATATTTTTTAACGTAAAGGTAATAATTATTAAAATTATCATATAGGTAATGGAGAAATCAGCAAATAGACTGTTAAAAAAATCTATGTCTTCAAAAGTCTTAACTTTTGCATTAAAAAAAAAGTTTATTAATGGAATAAATAAAGATATAGAAAATAACTCCACTACCAAGAGTAATACTATTAAAAATGAAAAGATTAAAAACTTTTTTTTGTCATATTTACTGAAGTTACTTAAGATAATTTTTAAATTATTCATTATTTAGAAAAATTTATTTTGTTATTTCAAAATTCTACAGTTAATTTATAGACACTATCAACATCATTTAAAGTTTAAATTTCAATCTAGCTAAAAAATAAAAATAAATACTAGAAAATTACGTAATAAAATATCATTAATTATTAATGAATTTACTCAATTTTGGATTAAAATGACCTTTATAATCCTTAAGTTTATTTTTTGGGTAGAAATAATTTGTTATTGCGAACCTTTTACCATTTAATAAAGGGCTACCGCGATGAATAATGCTTGTGTCAACTAATATCAAAGTGCCAGCTTTACCTATCAAATTAACCACTTGTTCGTTTTTATTTTTTACAAATTTGTTTACTTCATTGTTTGAAAATCTTGTAACTGGAAATTTTTTTCCCAATTTATTAATTAATTTCAGCATAAAAAGATCATTATTTGAATTTTTTATTATCTGAAATGCTCCATTCGTTTTATTTACATCATTCAAGTATAAAATTGATTTAAATTGTTTAGAGAAAGAATCTTTGTGCCACCCTCCGCCTGAACCAATATTATTTTTTTTATGAATGACTCGATTAGCCATCATCATAAACAATGAAATATCTTGTCGCAAATATACCCTGCCAATTTTTTTAGTAAAGCTTATCATTTTTTTTAATGATTTTTTAAACAAAGGTGAAATATACTCTGCTCCAAATATTCGATTGTCTGAATTAAGTTTATCTCTTTTTATTAAAGTTGGATGGTTACTCATAAATTTATTAATTTGATCAATAAATTTATTACACATGTCTCTATTGTAAAAATTTGGAATGATTACATATCCATATTTTTTAATTTGTTCTACTAAAAGTTTTTCTTTAATTGTAATATCTAACTTATTTTTTGGAAATTTTACAAAATATTTTTTATTATTTAAAAACTGATATTTTTTATAACTTAAAAAGTTATTGATTGAAATTAAACTAAACATTAAAGAACAAACATGTTGAAATATAAACTTTATATAATAATTATTATTATTATTCAAGTAAATTAATAATTAACAAATAAAAATGAATGACTTTACAATAATACTTTTATTAAAGGACCGACATGAATTCAATGAAAGATTTTTTGAATACTATCAAAAATATGGTTCTGAATATAATTTAATTATTTCAGATGGGAGTAAAAAAAAAATAGATAAAAAAATTTTAAAAATAATCAATTCTTCAAAAAAAATAAAATATATAAAATATGTTGAAGACTTAGATTACAAAAGATACTATAAAAAAATATTATCAACTCTAAAAATTGTAAAAACTAAACTTGTTTTATTTGCTGCTAACGATGATTTTATAATATATAAAAATATACCTAAATTGTTAAATTTTTTATCTAATAATGACCGTTATGTTGGAGCTGGCGGAACAGTCATTGGCTTTAAATTAAAGAGAATTAATGGGAAAAAATGTCTTACGGAAATTCACACTATTTATAAAAAAAAAAATTATTTAGAAAATATTAATCACCAAAAAAGAGTTTTATATTTATTGAGTAACTATTCTAACATACCCCTTATGAGTATTATGAAAACTAAAATTTTGATTAATTCTTACCGCTATTCAAGTGGGATGTTTAATAATAATATTGAATTGAAAGACCATTTTACTGCATTATTCAATCTTTCACAAGGCAGGATAAAAATGTATCGAGAACCAATAATTTTTCATGAGGATCAAATAAATTCGGAGGGAAATAAACGAAGCCAAGTACTTATCAAGTCCTTATCTGATAAAAATTATATTGATGACGTTTTTTTATTAGACAAAATTTTATCAAAAAAATTAAACCTAAAAAGATTTAAAATCTTTAAAATTTATTTAGAACAATTTTTTAAAACATACTTAAACGCTACTGAATTAAAAACAGAGCCAAGTATGAATAAGATAATTGACCTTGTATTAAAAAAAACTAAAAGAAGATTAAAATTAAATAAATTAATAAGTAATAAGAATATAAATAGCGATATTTTAAAAATTAAAAAAGAACTAGAATTTTTTTTAAACAAAATTTAAATGAAAAATAAAATATTAAATAAAATAAAATTTAAAAAAATAAAAATAGCAGTTATAGGTCTTGGATATGTTGGCTTAAACCTACTAATTCAATTTGCAAAAAAGAAAATAAATATTGTTGGGCTCGATAACAATATTAAAAGAATTTCATTACTAAAAGACAATAAATCTCCAATAAGTTATATAAAAAATAAGGAAATAAGTAGTATTAAAAAATTTACTAATTATTCTTCCAATCTAAAAGATATAATGAGTTGTGATTTTATAATTATTTGTCTTCCAACTCCACTCGATAAAAAAAATAAACCTGATTTGTCACATATAATTGAATGTATGAAAAGAATGAAAAAATTTTTACAAGAGGGACAAACAATTGTTCTCGAAAGCACAACGTATCCCGGAACAACTGAAGATATTATATTAAAAAATTTAAAAAATTTCACGATTGGAAAGAATTTTTTTCTAGGATACTCACCTGAAAGAGAAGATCCAGGCTCAAAAAAATTCAATATTTACAATACTCCAAAAATAGTATCTGGATATACTAAAAATTGCTTAAAAATTATAAATTTCCTTTATTCAAATATCATAAAAAAAACTGTTATTTCTAAAAGTATAAAAAATGCGGAAACTGCAAAAATTTTTGAAAATATCTATAGATCTGTGAATATTGCACTTGTCAATGAAATGAGATTTCTTCTCGAAACTTTAAAAATTGATATTAATGAAATTATAGACCTAGCAAAAACAAAACCTTTTGGATACTCTGAATTTAGACCTGGACCGGGAGTTGGAGGACATTGTATTCCAATTGATCCTTTATATCTGTCCTGGATTGCTGAAAAACATGGTTATAGGTCAGAATTTATTAAACTTGCATCTTTTGTAAACATCAAAACAACAAAACTATTAGCTAAAAAGATAATTGATAATGCAAAAAATAAAAAAAATAAAAAAATTTTAATGGTTGGTCTTTCCTATAAAAAAAATATTGATGATAAACGAGAGTCCGCTAGCATTAAGATTTTAAATATTTTGGATAAGAAAGGTTTTGAAGTTTATTTTTTAGATAAATTTGTCAAAGATGTTAAAATTAATAACAAAAAAAAGGTATCTATAAAAAATGATTACAAACTTTTAAAAAAATTTTCTATAACAATCATAGGCACAGATCATGACTACTTTAATTATAAAAAAATATTTACAAATTCTAATTTGATAATTGATTTAAGAAATAAATATAAATTCCAACACAAAAAAATTTTAAAATTTTAAAATTTTATTTTGTATTTTTTTGAATTATTTTTTGCACTTTTAATAATACAGTCAATTATCATCATATCTTTGTAACTTTCTGTTGCATCACACAATGGTTTTGATTTTTTTAAAAGACAATTTATTGCATTTTCTCCCAACTTTCTAAATTGAGGTCTAGGATTTGAAGAATTAAGTTTCTTTGGGGTATTCGTTAGTTCTTTAAAATCTGTATGTTCTGGGGAGTCAATTATCTTGTAATACAAGATATCTCTGCCTATGCCTGATATCAAAATTTTTCCTTTTTTTCCGTAAATATAAATATCAAAATTATCATATGACTTCATATCTAAAGATTGAATAGCGCAACTTAAACCATTTTTAAATTTTAAAAATGCATCTAAATTATTATCATCTTGTGATTTAAAGCTTAAATTATTACTTTTAAATCCTGTAACTTCGTCAATCTCGCCAGCTATGTCAATAAATAGCATTCTTATTGTATCAATTAAATGAGTCCCCGTAGTTAGTATTCCATAAACATAAAAACATGATACTTGTAAAATATCACCTATAATTCCTTTTTCTAATAATGATTTTAATTTAATGATATCATCATCAAACCTTCTCCTGTGATTTACTATAACATTAGTTTTTGTTAAGTTAATTTTTTTCAAAATTTTTTTCGCTTGAGAAATAGTATTTGCTAAAGGCTTTTCTAGAACTATTACTTTTACCCCTAAATCAATACATGTATTTGTAATTTTATAATGAGTATCTTTCCAGGTGCATATTGAAATTATTTTTGGTTTCTCTTTTTTGATCATTATTTTGTAATTTTTATAAAATTTGAAATTTATTTTTTTTTTTTTATAAATTAGTCTGAGTTTTTTTTTATCAGCAATAGCTACTAGTTGAGCAGATGGATTACTCATCCACATTCCATAATGAGAGGCTGGCTTTAATCTTTTTTTATCTAATTCTAGACTATAACCAATTCTACCAGCTCCAATTAAACAAATTTTAATTTTATTTTTCATAAAATACTATAAGTTAAATTAATATATATTTA
>Ga0163109_10000343_pt1 | contig 37718 bp, 41 predicted proteins | sample CRUFie1St13metaG_FD_108704 | JGI IMG/M metagenome (GOLD analysis project Ga0163109, IMG submission 108704) | Marine microbial communities from the Costa Rica Dome - CRUD Field 142mm St13 metaG | ecosystem: Environmental > Aquatic > Marine > Oceanic > Photic zone | place: Costa Rica: the Eastern...
ACTGCGACTGCGACTGCGACTGCGACTGCGACTCCCCGTCTGTTTGCATTTACCGCTACCACCATGTTTTTTGTGTATATTTTTTTTTGATTGTTTTTTCAAATGTTTACATTTTGTTATTTGTTTGTTTTTTTTTGTGTTTTTGTTAACTTTGTCATATTTAGACTTTGTTTTTCCCATCAATTATATATATATAAATAAAACAAATCTTAGTTTCCATAAGTCTGTTTTTTTGTTTTTCGTTTACTTTTTTTTTGTATAGTTGATAAATTTTTGTTTAATGTAAATCGTCGTGTTTTATTATTGAATAACAAAGCTGGTATTTCTTCAATGATGCCATTTTCTTCATTATAAGAAAGTTCATTTGTTTTAAGAAGTTTCTTACGTTCAAGGAGTTTATTGACAAATCCTTTCAGGTTTTCAGTTTCTTCTTCTGACAAAGAATATTGTTTTACAAAAATGTCTGCAATAAAAGTGTCTATTTTTTTAAGACGTTCTGTTTTAGATAACTTACTCCAAGATTGTTTTTCATTTGCAGTTTGTTCATCGTGTAAAAATTTATCCAACTCTTGTTGAGTTGATTCGTGTAATAATTCTTGATCAATATTTTTACCTGTCATTATCATTGTTCGGTATTTTAACGAATTGTATTCTTTACATTCTTTATTTTTTTCACTCATAATGTTATATTATCTCTTTAATCTTTTAAACATTAATTATCGTTATTATAAATATAAAGTAATGAAAAAAATAAGTTATAATCCAAATAATTATAGAAATGCGTGTGTTGTTCACATAGACGATTACTATAAACAAGAAAATCAATTAAACTATTTAATTCAGTTTATGAACGAAGAACTTGTAGATATTTCACTAACTAAATTAATAAAACAAGAAATTGGAAAAAAGATGTCTTCTTATAAATCTCAAGACAAAAAAAATAAGAAATATGATGATGAACAGCACATTTCATATGAAGAATTACTTAAAAAGCTTGAATCATCTGGTCTAAAATGCTATTACTGCAATTCAGATTTGTTTTTGTTATATAAAAAACGAGGAGAGCCTTTACAGTGGTCATTAGAAAGATTTGATAATAATATTGGGCATTATGATTCAAATACTTGCATAAGTTGTTTAAAATGTAATTTACAGCGGCGGACAGATAATCATGAATACTTTAAATTTTCCAAGAATATGACTATTACTAAGATTTAAATTTTACTCATAATTTCCTCTGAATGAAAAAATCCAAATGGCTCTAAAACCTCTTTTTGAATGCGTTCGTTTCCAATAAAAGATATCATTTTATTATTATTCGGCGATAAATTGTAAATATAATTTATGCCTTTTAATAACAACGATTGTTCAAGTATTTTATCATTTTCTTTACTAGACAATGCTTCAATAACAAAAACAACTCCATTAAATAGAAATGAGTTACTTGTGATTATAATGATTCCCAATATGTTTAATTTATCATCAATCTTTACAAAAGAATGACTTGTGCAAGAAATTTCATACAATTTGTTTTTTTTTAATTCAACCCCCAACAATGTTGATATTTGTTCGTTAATATAAGAAACAATATTTAAACTGGTATTATTTTTTAATAATTCTTTTAATGAGTGTATCATTATTCATAAAGAAAATAAACCATTTAAATACTTTTGAAACAACTCATATTATCAATGACATCAAAAATATACAGTCAAAACGATGTATTATTGAATAAGTTATTAAACTTTTATTATACAGACGATAATTTGAATATCATGCTTTCAATTATTAATGGGACGTCCAAAGTGTCTTTGCGTATTGTTGACTGGTTTTCTACCAATTATTCTAAAAAATATTATACCATATATGAAACTCCCAATAATCCTCGGTTTAAAGCATACGAAGATTATAAATTAAAATTAAAGGCTTATAGCAAGAAACGGTTTGATCCCTTTTGTAGATGGGACCGTATTCAAGTTCCTATAACAGAAAATAGTGAATATTGTTTTGAAACGACTATAGGACAACTGAACTTTTTTAAATGGGCATTAGAGAATAAAATTATTGATTACATTAAAACCCACTATGATGTTATTGAAAAAGATATGAACGAAAACAATAGTATTTCAAGAACAAAAAGTTTAAAACACGATAATAGTCGAAAAAAGCGCGAGGAACTTTCTGTTAATGCGATCAAAACATTCAAAAAAGAAAAAGTTGAAATTACAGTAACTTTTAGTTAAAAAAATAACATCAAATATTATTTATGATGTGGATTACAGGAAATATGTATTCTAATGCAAAAGTAAATTTTGAATATATGCAAAATTGCATAGAATCTCCAAATTCTCAAATTATCATAAATGTTTTGGATAATAATTTACAACATTGTTTAATAAATACAACTGTTCATGCCGAAGAAGAAGAAGAAATTATAAATCAATGTATGAGAAATGATAAAAGTAAACTTATTATTATTTATGGGAAAAATTGTTATGATGAAAATATAAGAAAAAAATACAAACAGCTTATTACTTTTGGATTTAAAAATGTAAAAATATATTTGGGGGGATTATTTGAATGGTTATGCTTACAAGACATTTACAGTAAAGACAAATTTAAAACAATTGGTGATGAAGTAGATATATTGAAATATAAATAAAAAGTTAAAGACAAAAAATAAGAATACTTATTATGAATTTTCTTCAACAAACAAAACTGACAGAAGAAGAGTGGAAACAGCTAGAAGAACCAATTCAAAATGAAAAGGAAGTTTTGATTTTGAATATGATCAAAAATGGATATATGAACCTTGATATTAATTATCAAACCCATATGACTCTGAATTATTATTTAAAGTTAGACAAAAAATTTGATTATGATATATTTGTTTCTTTTATAAAAGACAATCTACAAACTTCCAATAAAAAAAATATATTGAATATAGACAAAATTATTAGTAGTCAATCGCATCTGTCTAAAAAGATGAAAATATCAAGTTCTGAAAAAATAAAATTGGAGAATTCATTCAAGTTATTAAAAGATGGATTAAATGAAGATATTATAGAATACAAGCTAATGAATGAAATTCATAAATTTTCAAAATTATTATACAAAGGAAAATCACTTCAAAAAGACAAAAAGTCTTTGTTACATTTTATTAATATTTTTGTTTTATATCGTGAATTTAAAGATAAATTGAATACACATTTTTTCTCAGTAGTGAAGTCAATTATAGACGATCAACTGGGTGAGGTGAATATCCAAATGGTTTTGAAAAACATTTCTCTTCTTTATGAGCATAATAAAATATTTGATTACAAAACACTTGAGTTATATCAGCATCAAAAAGACATTTTCAATATTTTTAAACAAAATAAAGAGTTGCCCAAATTTGTCTTTTATTGTGCACCAACAAGCTCAGGAAAAACTCTAAGTCCAATAGCTTTATCCCAAGATTATAAAATAATTTTTATTTGTGCTTCAAAGCACATCGGATTAAGTTTGGCAAAAAGTTCTTTCAATATGAAGAAAAAGATAGGGTTTGCGTTTGGTTGTAACGATCAAGAAAATATTCGTCTGAATTATAATGCCGTGTGCTCATATACAACAACAAAAAATGGAAGAAAATTACCTAATCATAAAGACGGGACAAACGTTGAATTAATGATTTGTGACATTTTGTCTTTTGAGAGTGCAATGAATTACATGAAACAATTCAATGATAATAGTGATATGATTTTATTTTGGGATGAACCAACAATTGGACTTGATGTTCGAGAAAGTCATTTACACGATATTATCAAGAAAAACTGGCAAATAAATGAAATCCCCAACATTGTGTTTTCGTGTGCAACATTGCCAAAAGAACATCAAATTGCATCTATTATTGATTGTGCAAAAGACAAATTCGGGGGATTACAGTTTAGTTATATTGAAAGTGTGGACCATGTATCAAATATTCGCCTATATGACATTGATGGAAATATTATTATTCCGCACGATCATTTTGATGATTATGAAAATATGTGTTCGTTTCTAAAGTATCATGGAAATAAATACTACAAATTTTTTGATTGCAATGAATGTGCCAAGTTCCTATTATTTTTGGATAAAGAGTTCTCTTATGATTATGTTCAATCCAATTTTTGTCTTTTGGAAGATGTTTCAATCTATAAAATAAAAGAGGTTTATGTTTCGGTTTTGTTATCACTTGGAAGTGCTAAATGGAATAAAATCAAAGGATTATATGAGAAGAAAAAGACAAAGACAGAGAGCGACAATAAAGATCATGTAGGAATTGATCTAACAACAAGACATTCGTGTAGTTTAACAAATGGTCCAACTTTATTTGTGAGCGATAATGTTGAAAATGTATGTAAATATTTGCTAATGAAAGCAAATTTAGATAAAAATACATTATCTGGAATTGAAAGTAAAATAGACAAAAATCGGAAGATCTTGAAAAATTTGATTCAAATGAAAAAGGATTATGAAGACAAAATTGAGTGTTATAAAGATTGTGACAAAATTATGACTAATATGCGATTCCCACCAGAAGTAATTGAATTGCATAACAAAATAGAAAAGACACAAAATGAGCTTCTCTCATTATCTCTTGATAATATTTATAAACCAAATACCCGCAGTCATTATAAAAAATGGCAGTTAGAACCAGAACTAACCTACGAAGATAGCGACATATTTTCGTCATCATTGGACGACGAAGACATCAAGGAGATTATAGAATTATATAACATCAAGACTCTTTACAAACTAATGATGATGATGGGGATTGGCGTCTTTTCGAACAGCATTATGAAAGAAACAGAAAATAAAAATGTCCAAGAAGACAATAACAAATACATTGAAACGATGAAAGGACTGGCAGAACAAAAAAGTCTTTATTTGATCATTGCAAATAGTGATTATATTTACGGAACTAATTATCAATTTAGTCATTGTTATTTGAGTAAAGATATGAAAAACCTTACACAAGAAAAAATTATACAGTGTATTGGACGAATTGGAAGACAAGAAAAGAATAAGCATTTTAGTTTTAGATTCAGGACACAAGAACACGTTGATACATTTTATAGCGTGGTAGAAAGTAGTATTGAGGTTGAAAACATGAATAGGTTGTTTATTTAACGTGTTTAATAAATTAGCAATGTCTTCTAAAATGTAACGCCTGATTTTTTAGAATCATTTACACATTTGAACATTTAAAATGCCGACTATACAGATAGTTTCTTTATAATTCATTTAGTTTACAATAATTTTTTAAGTTTCTTTGTTGATATCTTAATAAATTGTTATATAATTGTACGTCTTCATGATATAGTTTTTTTATTTTATCAATACTATTTTGAGTTAGTTGTACTTTTTTCTTCATATTAGTAACATTTATTCTTTTTCCCTCATAATCATACTTATAATGAATTGAAAATTTATCAAGTAAAAAATTTTCAATATTGTTAACTAATTTTTTTTTATCGAATAATATAATATAACAATTATTGTCATTCAACCAACTTACCTGTTTGCGAAACTGAGTACCATTTTCAAATTTATTAATAAATTTTGGGTTATCATAATGTTTATCTACGAATAAATTAATATCTCTAATATTATTATATTTACTATATTTATTGCTACCAAAGGTATTATAATAAAACATACTTTCATATCTTTCTATTGGATTTCTTATTATTGCGAAACATGGCATTTGTTTTTTATAATAATAAAGAGCATCTTCATTATGATATCTCCCAAAATATAATTCATTATTTTTATTCTTGTCTTTAATATTTGTGCCACCGTTTTTTGTAATGTGAATAAATCCGACTTTTAAATTACTCATAGTACATACTATATACTATATACTATATACTATATACTATATATTTTAAGTTTAAATATGTAAAATGAAAATTAACAAGAAATCTAAACCTAAAAATATCCCGATTAATTCGGCGTTTTAAATGTCCAAAGGTGTAAAAACATATTAACAGTTTCTAAAGAGTAATCCTCTAAATTTTTACCAATATTCTTTGTTTTTTTTAAAATATTTGAATGCTAATTCTATAAAAGTTAAATCAGAAATTTGTATAAATGGTTTAAATTTATAATTGAATCTAGAAGATTCGCCGTACATTGGAAACAAAATATTTATTAATAAAATTAATGAATATTTTGTTTGCTTTAAATATTATTTTTATTTCATAATATTATGAATAATCATAAAATGATAACAAATTATTTAATTTTGTTACTAAATGTTCTACCAATAACAACTATTTTCACATAGTCTTGGATTTTTCGAAAGAGATTTAGGCTTATCTTCTTCTTTGACAGAACACCATTTATCAGTCATCATTTTTGAAATTACTGGATGATGAATCCATCTATTTCCCTTAATACCAAAATATAATTGTAATCCTCCACCAATATACATAACATTTTTATTTAATTCTTTATGAATAAAGTCTGATGTAATCATACCAAACCCACCACAACTTACTAATGCAATATCAAAATCAAATTCTTCACAAATTTTAGATAATTCTTTTTTTATAATTTCATAATGATATATCCACGAATTGTTATCATGATTTCCGCCATTTTGTTGCGGAGGTTTATATACATAAAATTCAGTAGTTTCATGAAAAATTGGTTTATCAAAAATTTCAGAATGAATTGATAACTGAGATTCAACTGTTTGTTTATGTGATGATATAATCAAAACTTTTTTATTCATAAAATATTCATTCATTTTGTATTCATTTTCTTGAATGAAATAAAATGGTTCCAATGCTTGAGCACATATTCTTTTTTGATTTGGACATATCTTATCAAGGAAGTTATAATAATTTTCTGCTTGTTTGTACATACCACCTGACCATACTGAAAGTAATGTGCTATTTTTACATGATTCTGTGTATTGTTTAACATAAGATTTTAAATCTTCAGGACTCATAAATTGAACACCTGCTGTTCCCAACATTTCTTGAAATAAATGATTTGGAATGGTTTGTTTGGAAAGTACTCTTCCACACAAATTTGGTTCGTTGCCTGATAATCTGCCAATAAAAAACTTTTCATTTTTACTGTCTTTATCTAACATAAAATTTTGTAAATAAATAAAAGAATCCTTTTTTTCTTTTTCTGTAAAATTTTGAGAAATATTTGAAAAATTCATTTATTAAAAACTCAATAAATAACTTTATATCTAATTTCTTTATTTAAATATAAATTAATAAGAAATATTACAAATGTCTGCAATTGATACTGACGGATTTTAAAAAAAACATCATTATTCTGGCAATATCCAGTAATAACTGAAAAGACATTTTATGATCAAAACAAGAACAACGAAACCTTTCTGGGATTACCATGGGCCACAATTTTAGACAAAAGAGTAAATATAAATGATTTAATCAGATTTATATTAACAAATTTGAAGAATCAACCAGAATATACATGTTGTCAACATATATCGTTTCGTAAGCTAATTCCTTTATTTAAAGTATTAAAAATAAAAACCTTATATTCTCCTCACAAAATAAAAGGTGAGGATTACATAAATGACATTAAGATATTGCCTTGCCCGCTTTATGCTGTTAATATTGAAGATTCAGAACGAAACACACATTTTTTAAATAAAGATTTTATGGATGTTGATCGCCCATATTTATATTCATTTATAGGTGCCTATCAAAAGGATTATATGAGTGATATTCGTTTAAAAATTTTTCAAATGGAAAAAAATGAAAAAGCAATAATTGTAAATACTGGAGACTGGCATTTTAATAGAGTAGTATATTCAAAAAGTCAAAATAATAGAAGAGAATTAAATGAAGATTCAAAACATCAAGAAAAAACAAAAAAATATAATGATATTCTGTTAAAATCAAAATATAGCTTATGTCCTTCAGGAACCGGGCCAAATTCTATACGATTTTGGGAATCTCTTGCTTGTGGTTCTATCCCAATATTACTTTCTGATAAAATGGAGCTACCTAAAAATAGTCTATGGGAAAAAAGTATTATATTTTTACAAGAAAGAGATATTAATAAAATCAAAGAAATTTTATCAAATATAGATAATGAAACAGAAATGTCTATGCGAAAAAATTGTCTTTACTTATATAATTACTACAAAAATAACTATAATAATTATGACGAACATGCTTTATTGATAGAAATGAACCCTCAACTTATAAAACCATATTACAAAATTTTCGGACACTTCTTTCTGGATCACTTATTTATGTTATATAAAATAAAGCATTATTACAAAAATGAAAAAAATATTGAAATTTCTTCTATATTTATAGATAAAGCACTTCTAGACAAAGCTCCTTTTATAAAACCATTATATGAATCAATATTTAAAATTCATACATCGTATAAATATAAAAGTTCATTAAATATAATAAAAATAGGTTCTATTATTGGAAGCGTATACAAATCTGAAAATAGCAATATATATTTATCAAAAACAATATTAAAAGAAGATATACCACATAGAATTTTAGAAAATGGGAGAAAAATAAGTAATTTCAACAAAAATTTAATGAAATTATTTACAAAAACAGTTAAACAACACTTTGTGAATGAAACAAATATATTACCAGAAAATCATGTATTAATTATTGATCGTAAAAAATCTCCACGTAGACTATTAAATTTAGATAAAATAATAGATAAACTAAAAATTAATGATTTTATATGTTCGGTTGTTACATTTGATGATATAGAATTATCACAACAAATACAAATGGTATCAAAATATAAATATGTAATCTGTGCGTGTGGAAGCGTTCAAGTTCATATTTCGTTCTTAAGAAATGATTGTAAATTTATAGAATTATGTGAAAGTGGGTTTCGTTATCCAAATACATCTATTTATGGTTATTTTAATGATATTGATACATATAGTTTAACATCTCCATTAGATAGTAAATATTTAAAGAAGATTGATAATAAAGATTCTAATGAACTATTCCAATCTATTTATAATATGCCGAGTATTATTAAAAATGATCCTGATAGTATTGTAAGAGAAAAGCAGTTTTATTCAAAAATAATGAGATATAATTGTTTTTGGATACATGCAATTCAAGATATTGAATGTAAGAATCATCTAGAAAATATTCTTAAAATTTTAAATATAAGTAATATATAAAAAATATATATTAAATAAAATTACCTTATATAATTATGATGAATATACCAATTATAATTTATCATTTGGGATATAGAAATTACGTTCCATTTTGCTTGAAACAAGCATTAAAATATAACGATAATGTTATATTAATAACAGATAATGTAGAAAAATATAAAGAAATAAAAGGACTAACATTAGTGGATTCAAACAAATATGTGGAAAAAATAAATGCCTTTCAAAAATTATATATTCATTTATCTACAAATTCACGTATCTTAGAATTAATCTGTATTATAAGATGGTTTGTTGTTCATGAGTATATGAATGAAAATAATATAGAACGTGCATTCATATGTGATAGCGATATATTAATTTATGATAATATGACAGAAGTGAATAACAAATATTTGAAACTATATCCATTTATGTTATGTAGTTCTCCATCTAAAAATTTATGCGGCTCTCACTCAATATGGAATATTTCAGAACTAGAAAAATTTGTAAAATTTGTATTTGATTTTTATGAAAATCAAGAAAATAGAGAAGATATGATAAGTTGGTATTCTAAAAATAAATCTAACGGAGGAAATTGCGACATGACTTTATTATATTATTTTGCACACAACGAAACAAAATTCAAAGGGTTACGATTACCAAATTATCCTACATTCAAAATGGAACTTAATCAAATATTTGATAATAATTTTACATTTGACTTGAATATGGATTCTACTGGAAATCATACATATACGGAAGATTGGGAAATGAGTGATCGTGGTTCAAAAAATATTAAATATATAAATAATGTTCCATATTGCCATAATAAAAGATTGAATAAAGATATTAGATTTGCCTTATTGCATTTTCAAGGTAGAAATAAAGCCATTATGGGAGAATATTATAATAAAATAAATAAATGAGAGTGTGATTTTAATTAAAATATTTTTGTAAAAAATTACAGTTAATAATTATATTTTTACTTATTTCTTCTTATAAATCACAGTTTTTTTAATTTCTTATAAACTAATAGACGATGCTTTTGAGCCAATTCCATTGTTTTTTTTCTTAATTCTTCGACATTTTCCCTTGCATTTTCCATAAATTTTGCGTCGCCGTCAATGTCATAACGCGGAGGTCCACCTCTATTATCGCAAAAATGATTTCTTAACGGAAATAATAATTTTGGTCTATACACAAAATTATACCAATCGTCGCAACACCAGTTCATAATCTCTTCTGGAAAAAACCAACCAAATATTTCCATGTGTCGCCTAGATACAAATGCTTGCGTTAATATTCTTGAATTATTATTGATTGGTCCAGCCAATCCAAACCCTTTATGTTTTTTTAAAATTTCAATACAGTCGTTTACCCAAGATTTTGTTGCAAAAATCATATCATCGCCGCATTGAAAAAAATAATCACACTCATCATCATACGCTTTTTGAAATAATATATTCCACATTTTAGTTAAATGTCCCTTTTTTACATCATCCATGTAAATGAATTTAAAGTCAATATTTTTAAAAACTTTTTTAAATTTGATAATTTCTTCTTGATTCTGTAAATTATCAAAAACGGGATCTCCGCGGTCAATACCAATATAAAAAAAATAATTATGTTCTTTGTCACAAGATAATAAAAAAGTTTTTACCGTAAAATTATATAAATAACTTTCTTTGATATTTTTCCAATCGCGATTTTTTGATGTACAAGGTATCAAAAGGGAAATTTTATACGACACTGCCATTTATATTTTATAATATTTATAATAGCATTATTTCTATATTTATATTTTCGTATTTATTTATTATTGTCATTTTCATTATTATTGAGAAATAATGATATATCAACTTTACCAAAAACCGGACACCTTATAGTCAATTGGGGATTTACTACCAAATCATAATCATCGTCATTTACAAAATCAAATGAACATTTATTTTTTTTCACATATTTACAACATCTTGGACAAAACGGTGGAGGTATTTTTGTTATGACAAATGGCAGTTGGAATTGTTCGTTTTTCAATTGTTGAATTTTATTAAAATCATTATGGATCAAATCAATTGCCGCAACATCCCAAATATTGTTATTATAACTTCTATTTTTTACAGATTTCAAACTATTCTTACTCACAATTTGCATTGTTTTGACAATTGAATTCATTATTTTCAATTGCTTCTTAGAAGCTATTTAAATTTCACATTTAAATCAATTTTTTATTTTATAGTTTTAACATAAATCATATGAAATTTGTCTCTTTATTTACAAAACTTTTTGCATTGGATAACATTTTATATACAAGTCTTAACTTATCACAAGCAGTATACTGTAATACTAGCAACTGGGACTGTTTAACATGTTCAAAATTTAATATTATAGAAAGTGTGTATGAAGCTTATGGAGAAAAAACGTTACTTGGATATAATAATAAATTAAACACTTTGTTTGTATCATTTCGGGGAAGTTCTAACATTAAAAACTGGATTGATGATATTCAAATACAACATCATTGTATTAGCGAAGATGCAAATATATGCGTAGAAGCAGGATTTTATAAACTATATGAAAAATTATACCCATATATTTATGATGAAATAGACAAACTTTCTCAAAAATACAAAACTAATAATTTATTGCTGACTGGTCACTCAATGGGCGCATCCATTGGTTCTCTTTTCGCTTATAATCTTTCAAAAACTATTTATAATATTACTCTTGTAACATTTGGTTCGCCGAGAGTCGGTAACTATGATTTTGTTCAAGATTTTTTTACACAAAAAATATTAAGTTTGCGCATAACACATTATTATGATATTATTCCGCATTTACCACAATATAACCTCAATTATCATCATCTTCCAAATGAAATATGGTATAATGAAAATAATACGAATTACAAAATATGTAATAATATAAATTTAAATGAAGATGATACTTGCAGCAATAGTTGTTACCCACGCTCTTGCACCAGCATTCAAGATCATTTATATTATTTAAATATAACATTTGGTAGTGAAGGCAGTTGTTAATTTTGTGAATTATTTCTCCTGAATTTTCTTAAATAAGTGTTAACGTTCCACCCTATCGACGGTCCGGGTGTAACATTATCTGTTTCTTCGTCTTGCTCGCCTTCTAATTGTTTTTTTGCTTTTTTGCAATTTCCTTTACTTAAATAAGTGTTAATATGATTTTTACGACATTTTTTGAACGACATTTTTTTACACGTCTTATCTTTTTTCAAACAATATATCATATCGTCTGATGACATAAGTGATAAATCATCAATATCATCTGGTGAATATTTATATTTTTTATTTTTTTTACTTTTTTTACCTTTTTTACCTTTTTTTTTATTATATTTATCATCTTCTTTTTCTGATGTTACAATGAAAAAAATAATTATAGCTAAAAAAATAAATATTAAAAGTATGACCATTAAAAGATTTTCTTTCATAAATATTGAAATATTTTGTTCCATAAACTATATATTATATAATTATTTTATAAAAGTCCGTTATTTTTTTTGCATATTTGTTCATTTTTATAATATTTCCGACGCACCAAAGGATCGGATGACGGAGAACAATCACTGTTACAATCCATTTTTTTACATTCTGCCTCAAGTACTTCATTATTGCTATCCTTTTTCTCTATAAAACAATATTCTCCGCCAATTATTCCTGTAGCCTTAGGATTTTCACTTTTGCATTTATTCATATTACAATATGTCATATTATCTTTACAGTTTTTTAAATCTCCATCTGTAACAACTATGCATTCATTATCTGTTTCATTGTAACAGTATTTTTCATCGTAAGTTTTTTCAGAATTACCCTGTCGTTGACTTTTTGCTAATTTACAATTAGTTTCATCGAGGTGAGAACTAATATGATTGTTTTCGCATTCTTCTAATTTCATCTTTTTACATTCCATATCCTTTTTCAAACAATATATCATATCATCTGATGACGCAATTGTTAATTTATCTCCGACTTCATTCCATCTAAGTTTATTAATTTTATCAATATCCTCTGTTGTGTAATCACCAACTTTTGTCATTTCTTTCTTTTGCATCCTATCATGTTCAATCGCACCTTTCCACTTTGTACATTCTTTTTTTGAAATAAACTCACTTCTACAAGTTTCACCAGCAATTTTTTTTTTACATTTTAACGCTTGTTCGCTGGCTTCGTTAAGCAAACAATATTTTCCAGTGTCTGTATCATTTGTATCACTTGTACTACTTTCTTTACTTGTACTGCTTTTTTTAGTTGTACTGCTTTTTTTAGCTGTACTGCTTTTTTTAGCTGTACTACTTTCTTCACTTACTTCCAAATTAGATGCAAGATTGAATAAAATAATTAATGCTAAAATCATAAACATTAAAAATCGTATCATTGAAATATTTTGTTCCATGAAAATAAAGTTATATACTATATTATTATATTATTATATTATTTCCTACCATTTTCATCCCACATATTCCAGTCAATATCGTTTTTATGTCCTCCAAAATAAGAAACTCCCCACTTTTCTAACATAATTTTATTCACATTCTCACCATTATATTCCAACTCAAGTAACAAACGCCCATATTTATCTGTCCCTTCGTTTTTGACAACATTTACAATCTTGCCGTAAATCATATTTGTGATATATTCTTTTGCCCAATGAGCAACCTTCTTTTCTTGTGTGTCTTTTGAACGGATTTCAGCACAGTCATATCCCAACATACGAATGCTGAAACGTACACGTTTACCATTTAGAATTGTAGCAATTGTTACAGTATCACCATCATAACATTTTACAATTTTTCCTCGTGTCACATTCGGCACAAATTGTTCGCAATTGCCATATTCACAAGATTCAAGTTCGGCATCTGTTACAGTTGTAGTTGTAGTTTTAGATTTAAAATTCTTGCTCATATTAAGTATGGTATTTAACTATTCAGAAATGTATTTAAGTATATATCACATATTATTATAATAAGTAATTGTTATCTCATAATGAACAAATACATAATTACAAAGCAATATAATTTGGATTTACCTAAAGAAAAAATCAAGTCTATTTTTACAAAAATACAAAATTCATTAAATGATGAAGAATTTCAAGAAGAATTCATTCAAGAAGTTGTCGGAAACTTATCTTCTGCAGGATTTGTTACATTTTTTTCAATGGTTGGTGGAGGAATCGCACTTATTGTAAATCCTGTTGCCGGCACATTTATATTAATATCGTCAATTGCATATGGGAGTTGGTTGAAAGTCTGTTGCGGCCGATATTATAGACAAAGACAAAAGCGCATTAAACAGTCTAAAGTTGTGCCAAAATCTCAAAATATTTTAAAGCAAACAACTCTAGAAAACGGTATTTTGAACGTATTCAAAAAATGGAGAACTTATACTTCTTCCAACGAAAAAATTTATCCTATTCGGACAATTAAAAATTAAAAAAATGTGTTAATAGGTTTTTGATAATTCATCCATTGTTATAGTTTTATTTTGTTTAAGTTGTTGCTTTATAAATAAAATATGACTATTAGTAATTTTATATGATGTATAATTTCTTTTCTTTCGTGTAATATTATTTGTAGATTTGTATTTATCAACCCATCTCATTAGGCTTCTTTCAGAACAACCAAATATTTTACAAGTTTGCACTTGATTTTTGGAATGAGATAAATAGTATTTAACTGCTGATAATTTATAAAAAATTGATTTAAATTAAATGCTTAATTTAATACTTGAAGAACACAATATGTATTATGAACAAACAACCAGTCAAACAGGAGTTATGATTCAACTTAAAGGTGCGAAGTTATGTGAAGGTGAAAAATGTAAGTGTACTACAATAACTATGTCTGGTAGTGATATTGCTAAAAGTGGGTTTAATGCAGAAGAACTATTTAGAACAGATGCAAATATTATAAACTCTCTTGAAAAATATTTTAAAAAACCAATAAAAAAAATAATAAAGGCACCGCATGGAGAAAAATATGATAATATTATAATTTTTGAGGATGGAAGTAATTATAATATTCAAAATAAAAAAATATTGAATTTCGGAAGGAGGGGGGATTCATTTGATAGAAGACATATAAAGAATACTTTTAATAATCAATTTATTAAAAAATATTTAACGCTATTAACATTAATTCGCCCAACTAAGAGGTCAACATGTATGACCGAAGCACAGAAAAAAGACTTTATTTTACTATGTAATAATAATTTACAAGATATAAAACAATATATTAAAAAAACTTTAGTTGGTGAAAAAAATAAAAATGATTATTGGTGTTTTATGAAAACCAATAAAAAGTTTTCAATTATTAACTTATATATTATAAAAACTGAAAAATTTTATAATTTTATAGAAAAATCAATTAGTATAAGCATTAAATTAAAAAGTAATGGTACATGTTTACATCTTAGTGAATATATCGCTTTACAAAGAAAAGGAGGTGGAATTAAAGATCATGCACCAAATCATATTCAAGCTAAATTAAAAATTACAAAAATTTTATTAGATATGTGTGAACAAATTTTATAAATCTTTGATCAGTTCTTCAAGAACATTTACAACTATACTATTTCCCAAGTAAAATAACATATCTTTTTTATTTGACAAAGACTCATATCTATATGAGTCATCAAATCCAAACATTTTCAATGTTTCATTTATACTTAATGTTCTAATCTTACCATCAAAATAATATAATCCTGTTTTTGCACCAGGTCCTCCAGAAGAAGCACAAATAGTTGGTCCACATTTTGTTATATCGTATACACGCTCACCTTGTCTTCCTCCTTTTCCACTTTTCTTATTAATTAGTTTATATTTCATCATACTTTTCTCAGAGCATTTTTCTAATTTATACTTTGATGTAAAATCAAAGTATTCTGAAATAGTATAATCTATTATAGATGATACAGGAACAATTGGTCTGTTTATTTCCCTGAATGTATAGTTTTTATTTTTATTACATATTATATATATACGATGTCTTGATTGAGGTGAATTATAAAATCGTGAATCGATAACTTTATAACTGACATTATAACCTCTATTTTCTAATTCATTTTTAATAATTTTAAATGTTTCACCATTATGAATTGTATGAAGATTTTTAACATTTTCAAGCATTAATGTTTCAGGTTGTTTTTTATCAATTATTTTCAATATTTTATAAAATAGATTACCACGCGTTTTATCTTGAAATCCTTTTTGATTACCAGCAATACTAAATGGTTGACATGGAAAACCTGCACATAATATATCAAAATCAGGCATTTTATCTATATTAATTTTATTAATATCTCCTTCTGGTTTTATTCCATAGTTTTCTTCATATATATTTCTAACACCTTCATTAATATCACATGCTAAAACACAAGTATATTTAACTTTATTTTGGAGAGTATTATTTCTATTAAATGCTGTATGAAAAGCACCTAAACCACAAAATAGATCAATATATTTAACTTCTTTTCTTTGGTTTTCCTGGGGCTCCATAGTATCTGTATTTACATTTACTTCTTCATTTTCAACAATCAATTTTTTATTATTTAATTCTTTTAATTCTTTTAATTTTTCTTCAAGTGCCTTATCTACAAGTGCTTTAATTTTATCAGCATTATTTTCACAAGGTCTCTTGCGTCTATTATGAGAATCATAGTGAGATTTTTGAGAAAATTCCTTTCCACATCGTTCGCATGAATATTTAACCATTTTCGTTATATATTGTTAATATATTGTTAATATATTATTTTTAAATTAACTTAAATTAACAATTTCTGTTAATTTCCTAAATATCAGAAAGTCGGCGTTTTAAATGTTCAAAGGTGTAAAAGTTTGATAATATTCATATATCTTGATATTATATATTGACAATTTATTAATATATTGTAAATATATAATGCATTGTAAAACTAAAAAAAGAAAAATTAATAAAAAAGGGGGAACGGGGAAAAGTGCAACAATGAAAATAAACTTCGGTAGTAGTAAGAAGATAGCACATTTGATGAAGCAATCAGACGGTCGTAGAAGAAGAAAAACGATTAAAAAACGTAAATACAAAAAAGGGGGATGTGGATGTCGTCGGCGAATGCTTTAGTTTTATATTGTAAAAATATACAAAATAAAACTACACCAAAAAATTTTTTAATTCTTTTCTATTTTCTTTTTTCACTCTTCTGTGATGTTCGCGAATTGATCTAGATACTTTCTTTTTTTCTTTTTGTGTTAATGTATTATTAAATAAACTACTTATCAAAAGTTGTGGTTCTAGTGTACCCACAATCATATTATTTACTTTCATTGTGTGATTTTTTTTCAATATTATATTATAAAGAAGTTCATCCTTATATTTTTTATAATATATTGTGTTATTATTTACATAATTACATATCATTCTTAATTTTCCATTTATCATAAATTTATGATATGGGGCCACGGTGATATCTTTATTTGGCTTATATTTACCAAATGCGTGCTTTTTAACATGAATTAGTCTGTCTTGTGTATAAAATGCTTTTGAAACTCCCATGATTGGTTCATTACAAATAGTGTCTTTTGTAGTAACCAAACAGATTGGAATATTACCTCTATCAACACTAACAATTGCATCTGCTGTAAAACAAGTAGATGCTGTCGGAATTCTTTTATGAACCATAACATAGCCTCCGACTATTTGGTCATTGCTGTTACCACTTTGCGCTGGAGCACCAGCCGCTACATATTCACCAGTCGAATCCATCGCTATACTAAATCCTTTATCATTTTTCACTCCGAATCCTACAAGGTCTTCTCCGTATTGAACCCACTTATTAAGCGAACCATCATAATCAAATACACGAACTCGTCCAACATTGTCAGATGTGTCGGTCTCGTAGCCGATTGAACCAACTGATATAGTTTCTCCATCGTCGCTTATAGCAACGGAATATCCTGCCTTGAAATCTGGTTGTTCTCCACTAATATCATTTCCTTTTTGATACCAGTCACCAGAAGCATCAATATATTCAAACACACGAACTTGGCCAGCAGCGTTGTCGAAATTAGGTTCCCCTATTATTAAAACATTAGCACTACTACCTGATAACGCTACGGACCAACCAGTTTCATCAGAGTCGTTAAGACCATAAATATTTGACCCGACTTGATTCCAACTGTTATCATCCTCGTTGAACTCGTAAACATAAGCTGCTCCAGTCTCATCGTCGTCATTGGCATCCATTGCATATGGAGCACCAACCGCTATACGGGTAACTGTTGTAGTATTGATTAAAGAAATACTATGTCCAAAATAACCATCGGGGCTTTTACCTAAAATAAGATTATTATCATTACCACCAAGTGGATTCCACGACCCATCCGCACGATCATAGTAATAAATATGCACATATCCTGTGTCATCATCGGTAATCTCATCTTGTTCTACCCCAATCCCTAATACAAGATTATAACTTGAATCATACTGAGAATTACTCATTAGTTTCACACAAGAGTAACTTTCAAGATCATCGCCGTCGCCAACTGCGTCATTGTATATTGTGTTTCCAAACTGATTCCATATTTCAGATGAAACATCATAATTATATACATGCACTTCGCCAGGGATATCGTCATCCTCCTTGTATGGAGAAGTAATTCCGACAAGTAAACCATAATATCCAGATTCAATTAACGACACGGAATAACCAGTGTCATCCTCATCAGAGCCATTAACACTAATATCGTTTCCGAGTTGATGCCATTCTCCTCCCGAACTATCGTCAATAAATTCATAAACTCTTACATATCCTTCTCCACTCCCTTTTAGATCTTCTATTTGTGGAGAACCTATAGCGAGGTAATTTCCATTATCTGTGAGAGAAACAGTAAATCCTGTGTAATCTGAATCATTATCTCCTATAAATGTTGATCCAACCTGTTCCCATTTCGCCATTATAAATATATATATATAAATAAGAATTTATATTTTTTTTATAAAAATTAAAATAAAATTATTTTTACAATAATTTGACTAAATATATTTTTTTATAAATGTGAAAAATCGTCTTTGTTCATTATTATTTTTTGAATATTAATGAACATATTTAATCTATTTTTAAGATACTTTGAATTTTATTGGGAATGTTAGTAATGGGTGCTAGCAACGAAAAACTTAATTCGAATAAGCAAGTCCGCCCATACCACTCATAATTCTAAGAACATTGTAGTTTCTGGCGTAAACACGGACCTTGGCGGTGTTGGTGCCCTCAACGGTGGCGTTCGAGAGAACAAGCTGAAGGGTGGCATTGTCGATGCGCGACATATTGCAGGTGCCCGACGGCTGGTGCTCCTCCGGGCGGAGCGCGAACGAATAAACGTTAACGCCGGTGTCCGGAGCACGCGAGTGGTGCTGCCACGGCTGAACCTGGTCGAAGTAGGTGCCCTCACGTTCCGAGAAGCGATCCTGGCCGTTAAGCTGTAATTTGGCGGTAACAACTGGATTCTCACCCCAGCAGTGCATGTCAAGCGAGGTCTCAGCGAGAACGAAGGTTCCCGCATCCGAAACTCCCGAGGAGGTGTTGCTCGAAGTATTCCCGGCCCACGACCCCGAGAAAGTGGCGGCGGCATCAACATCAGCGGCACCCGCAGTCTCGAAGAGTTGGTTGGTGATGAACGCCTCTTCGCCCTCAACACCGGTCGGGCCACCGAACGCCTTAATAGAGTTCGGGAGAGCATCAATGGCGTCGGTGTAATTAAACGGCTGAGCACCAAGAGCCTTGTATAGAGTCTCGCCACCAGTGAGCGAGGCGCAGTAATCAACATTCTGGTCAGGCTGAACAACCCATACAAGCTCTTTGCACGGGTGGTTGAAGTTAAGGCGGACCTTATTCGAAGAAGAACCAACCGACTCAGCACCAGTGAATTGAAGCTGCTCAATAAGGTATTCGTGCGGGTTCTGGGCCATACGACGTCTCTCATCGGTGTCAAGGTATACGTAATCAACGTAAAGCGAAACCGAAACGAGCGACTGAGCGTAAGCGGCCGAAACCTTAACGTCACCCGAGGTAGCCTCAAGACTGCTGACAGCGAAAAGGCACTCGTCAATGGCGCGAAGGTCAAGATTGATCTTAACTTCGTGGTACTGAAGGGCAATAAGCGGAAGAGCAAGGCCCGGGTTGGTGCAGAACCAGAACTGAAGCGGAATGTAGAGAGTTGTCTCTGGAAGAGCATTTCTCGGGGCACAAACCTGTCTCGGCGCTGACGAGTCGCACGGACCATCAACATCAGCGAATGACGGATCAGTGACGAAAGTGAGCTGAGTGGTGTTACCAACCATCTTGTAGTAACCGGCCTCCTGTCCTTTCTCCATGGTGAGCTGGCACCAGATGTGCATCCAGTCGCCGTATTGTTTCTCAATTCTCTGGCCACCAATCTCAACCTCAACGTTCTCAATGAGCTGGTGTCCCGGGAAATCAAGCCATCTGGCGTATACCTCAGGAGCATCGGAAGTCGCTAAGGACTGGCCAATCTCCGGAAGAGTAACCTGTAAGTATGTTCTGTAGGCTAAATCACCATTTCTCGAAACGGTGCATGTAACTCTGCGGCCGAAATCAGCTTGTCCGTTGAAGGTCAGCTCAATAGATTCCATAGCAAAGTTGGTGTGTCTTCTGTAAGTTACTTTCCAGAAGGTAATCTGAGGATTACCAGTTAAGTAAACGTCCTGCGCGCCGTAAGCTACTAATTGCATTAATCCACCACCCATGTTTTTTGTTATACTATACTAAAAGAAAAAAAAATATAAAATTAGCTTAAATTAAAATATTTTGCTATAAATTTACACAAAAAATCTTCCGTAAATACTTGTTTTTCCTTACTTTTATGCTTTGAAAAAATATAACTTTTATGATTTTTTTTGACTGTCCAACCATCTTCAATTGCGTTAAAAATAAACATCATTTTACTCATTTCTTTGTTATCAATGCGATTATTTTTTAGATCAATTTCATTCATTTGATTATAAATTTTATTTTATATTTAAAAGAAATACACAAAAGATGAATATATGTCCGATTTTGAGTCAAATTATACATTGGATAAGTTATTTTCAAACCAGATTGACTCTTTTAATAAAGAAGAAGCCTTAATTATAGAAAAAACCAAAGAGAAAATTTTATCAATTGAAAATAAAATGAAAACGTGTGTTGATGAAGAAAAAATAAAAAAATATCAAACAAAGATAAAGGCTTTAAGCAATAAAATAAATAATTCTCAAAAAAAAAAAAATGACTATTTACTTGAAAATTCAGAACATTTAATTGGTTATTTTGTGACAAAACAAAATATTGAAACAAATAACAATCCAAAAACGGCTTTGAATAACTTTTTTAATAAATCCAAAAAAGATACTTACATTTCTCATAGTAAGTGTAGCCAAAATATGAAAGATTATTTAAAAAATAATAATTTTGAAGTATATATAGAAAATTATCATCAATCAATTGACAGTGCTGGTGAATGCGAAATGTGTAAAATATGTGGAGAAGGTGAGCTAATAAAATCTCTTTATGATGGCATATTAATTTGTAATAAATGTTTTTCGGTTGATAAATATTTAATTCATAGTGACAAACCTTCTTATAAAGAACCTCCTAAAGAAATATCATTTTATGCATACAGGCGGATAAATCACTTCAAAGAAATATTAGCTCAATTTCAAGCAAAAGAAACTACAGATATTCCTGAAAGTGTCATAGATAATATTAAGAATCAGATTAAAAAAGAACGAATTTCACTAAATAAACTTACCAGTAAACGGACAAAAGAAATTCTAAAAAAACTAGGGTATAATAAATATTACGAACATATAACATTTATTAAAGACAAATTGGGAATAAAACCGCCAATAATGAGTCAACAATTAGAAGAAACTTTATGTAATTTGTTTATAGATATACAAGTTCCATATGCAAAATATTGTCCAAGTGATCGTGTAAATTTTCTAAATTACTATTACACTTTATATAAATTGTGCGAATTGTTAGATGAAACAGAATATTTGCCTCATTTTCCTATGCTAAAAGAACAAAAAAAAATAGAACAGGATCAAATTTGGAAAAATATTTGCTTAGACTTGGGATGGGACTTTATTCCAACACTTTGATTTTTACTAATAATATAATACAATCGTTTCTACATTATATTATTTAATCAACAATTAATAATTAAATTAAAATCCGCCCGGGAATCTTACTAAGTTTGCGCCAATACCGAATCCAGCACCGGTTCTTGCCGATTCGCCCATCGAAGGAATGTATGTGTCAAGAACCGAGAAGGTCGCTGCCGCAGTAATCGCAATCATTCCAATCTCATCTAATTTAAGAGAAACCTTCGGGATCGCATAACATGCAATCGCAACCATAAGACCTTCTACTAAATATTTGATCACCCTTTTTAAAACTTCTTGAACGTTCAAACGCATATTTTATAATATATAATATAAATATAAAAAAATATAAAAACCTACAGAATATAATATAAATAATGACCGAATATATTGATTTATTAGATGAAGATAAACCCATTGCCGAACAAAAATTTGCTTGTTTGTCTTTCGTGTCACCTGAAAATATACTAAAGAATAAAGAGCTTTTCTTCTTCCAGAAATTTGTTGAACAATATAATTTTAATAAACAAGCCGAACTGTTGACTAAATTTTCAAATTATATATCTTATAAATATGACCTAAATAATGAAGATGTAATGAAAGACCTCAAAGAATTTTCTACAGTTGAAAATGAAGCAATGTATGAAAACGTTGAAGAAGACTTTAAAAATTTTATGGACAAAAACGAAGCTCAATATGAGGCTCAATTTAATAAAGAACACGAATTTCAAACGTCTGTAAGAGGATTAAAAGTGCGGGGCGTTTTTCCAACGCAAGAAGAGGCCGAAATGAGATGTAAAATGTTGCGACAAATTGATCCAAATCACGATGTTTATGTTGGCCCAGTTGGACTTTGGGTTCCATTTCATCCAGAAGCTTATAAGACTGGTCGTGTTGAGTATCTTGAAAAAGAACTTAATCAACTCATGCACGAAAAAAATAAAAATGAAGAACAAGCCAGACTTCAGTTTGAAACACGGGTTAAAGAATCAAAGCTGCGAGCTATTTCTGAAAACATGGAAGAAGCACAGAAACACGGTAACAAACTCACACAAACAATCAATGAAAATGGCGAACTCGTTGGAACAGATACTGGAAACACGCTTGAAAAGAAATTAGGCGTAAATGCTTCTATGGAAGATATTAAAAACGAACTATTTGAAGGAGATAATATTGTCACCGGCGAGACAGACCACGGTCTCAGCGAGTTAACGAAAAATTGATTTAATTAAATTTATTTATTTAATAGAATAAACAATCGATCTACAAATCAATATGGAAGAAATGCTAAAAAAATCTCCAAAGAAAATTTCAAATAAATGTAACTTTTGTAAAAAAAAAAGCGTAATAAACATAACTTGTACAAAATGTAATCAAATATTTTGCATTAAGCACCGGTGTCCTGAAAATCACAATTGCGAACATGATCACAAAAAAGATTTCAAATTAGCTGATAAAATTATTTCATCTAAGATTGAAGTTATTTAATATTTAATATTTAATATTTAATATTTACTATTTTCTCTAATAAAAACAAACTATAACATATTTTTGTTTTTATTTTTTATTATATGTAATATAAATGACTACAAGTGTTTATTTTAATGATTTTGATTTCTCGGAACTCGATTATGACGTAAATTCTACCGACGATAATATGCTGAGTGACCCCAGCGCGTCTATTTTTGCACTTCAAAGATTACGAATTTTAAAAACACGCGAAACTGGAGATGATGTTGTCACGCCTGACACGACTGGACGCGACCAAGTGACTATGTTGGATTACAATCAAACAAGTTACGAACAATATCGTATGCGAAGAAAGGCTGAAGTATTGAAATACAAAAAAAATACAACAATAAACAAAAAAACAAATTATTCGGCTTTAGTCTTGACCAGAAGAAGACAAATTGCAGATGCAAAAATTGCATCAGTAATTAACAATAGTGAAAATGATATAATTCGTGTTAAGAAGGCAACTAATTCGGGTATAAGAGGCGACAATTCTCTTTTATTTTTAAACCCAAACGTGTCATTTAACGATAAATTATAACTATATTATCCCTTTTGAGGAACAAGACATTCGTCAATACGATTAAAAATATCGCCTGATGTACATACATCATCTTTGAACGCTTGTACGCATTGACGCATGTCGTCGTCCTTTCCAATATAACAATACATATTGTTTTCTTTTACAAGTTTATCATCTGAATAATAAATTTTATTCTCTGGCACCTTCATTGTGGATGTCTTTGATACGCTCTCATCTTTTTTTTTTGTATTTTTTTTTATTTTATCATCAGCAAGCACCTTTTCATCCTTTTTAATTAATAATTTATCTTTTTCAGTATTATCTTTTTCAGTATTATCTTTTTCAGTATTATTATTTTTATCTTCTAAACGAGTTTTTGTCTCTTTTAATTTTTCATCTTTGGCTTTAATCTTAACAACCTCTTTAGATTCTGATTTTTTTCTAAGAAAAAATCCCTTAATTTTGTCACGAAATAAATAGGCGACTATGGAAAAAGCTAATACAATTAATATAATAAAAAATAATAAAATATACATATTACTTTGGTTTTTCGGGAGTTCCAAATTTGCTTGGGCATTATTATTGGAAAAATTATTAGACATATTTGACGACTTCAATGATTTCACTACATTATTTGATGTAAACTGAGATGCTGAAAGTGATGTATTTATATTCATATTTTTCGTGTTGGTGTTATATACTTCTTTTACGGTATTTCTAATGGTATTCTTCATAGTTATATTATGCGTATATAATTATAGATTCATATAAATATTTTCATATATATCCATTTTTTTATTTAGGTTGTTTTCTGTAGTTGGAATTTTTATTTCATTTTTTTTTATTTGTTCCATTACAATATTTATATTCTTATCTAGATTTGCTAATTCTTCGCTATTTTTTAATATTGGGGTGTTATGTTTCACCTCCTTATGTAATAATAATAATTCAATCGCATGACATATTAAACTAATTCTCTTTTTATTTGCAGAAACACTATATCGAACTATGAATAAATTAAAAATACTTTTCACTATACTATCAATATTCAGCGAAATTTTTTCACGATTTATTATTACAAATATTGTATCCCAAATTATCCATATAATATTTGTTTCTAATGGTTTCCTATTATTACGATAAAAATCGCGTGAAACACATCCCACAATTTTCTTTTTTTTTCTACACAAAATATCATATTCAATAATCCAATTTAACCAATATATAATTTCAACCTTAGTTTTTGTCTCTGTTAAATGATATATGAATTCGTTAAACGGAATCAAGTATTCTACAGGGTCGCCTTTTTTATATATCAAGTCAACAAATGTTGTTTTTGGGGCCTTTAAATTATTATATAATGATTCTATTTTAAATTCAAATTTATTTTGCAGGTGATCTAAAATTGTTATTTTTTCGGAACACGATAATACAGTGGTAATAGAACAAAAAATAACACGCAATTTTTTATTATTTTGTATATTTTTTATTGTGTCATCTTCTCCGATTATTTCACGAAATTCAGAATACTTTTTTTCTATATATAATGGCAATCTTGGATTATCAATATGTATGTATTTACTCATTAATATAAAATATGTATCCCATATTTCTAATAACATATTAGTACATAATAGCTCACAAGTCCAAAAAAATGCTTCTTCGCGCTTATTATAATAAATTGAATTTTGCAATTTTTTACATAATTCGTTTTTTTTAAAATTAGAAAAACTAGTAGTTTTAAACTTGGTCCTTGTATCGTTTATTGTCACTTCACTAGTCATATTTAATATGCTATATTATAATGTTAATAGTTAACCGAACAAATATAAAATAATTATATATTTTATATGAATCTCTTATTATTGCTATTGCTTTTAGTTCTCAGCATTTCTTACATTTATTTATCATTCATAAAAAAAACAAATGAATCATTCGACAACAAATCCATAAAATGCACTACACAAGAAACAATTTTTGACAATTTTTATGTATTTTTACTAGACGACCTATTTTACAATTCCGAATTTTATCAAAATTTCTGTAAAATTATTTTATACTATTCTAATAATGTATACAACAATCACCTATGCATTGGAATAAAACACGGGGGGCATATAAATGAACTTATCAAAAATAATACTACAATAACAACAATATCAAAATCTATGCCAATTATTGAACTTTGTAAATATAATTATAAAAACAACATTTATAAATATGTTGATGAATATGAATCTAATTCATATATATTCAATGAACACGAATTCACACACATTTCCTTGATAGATAATGAAATATATTATACAGCTAACTTGAATGGTTTATTATATAATATATCTAAATGGATTAGTAACCGCGGCTATTTGTTTATTGATGTATTTCAGAATATAAATGATTTAAAACGAGGGTTATCAAATAGCAGTAATGGCGAATTTATAAAACTAAATTACAAATATAGCGATGAAATTAAAAATATAAGTGACAACAAATTTTATTTTATTGAGCACATAAAAATAAATAACGAGGAAAAAAAAAATTATCATGAATTAACATATTATTCAACAGAACATTTACAATATGTTGCACAAGAATGCGGGTTAACATTTATTACTCATTATGATATAATAAACTCTGTTAATGGACGAGGTGTTCTCGTATTTCAAAAAATATGAAACGTATGTTACCATTAGCGTTTATATTTTCCAATAGAAACAAACGAATCTAATACATATATTACAAAAATACCTAAAAAACAATACAAAACAATCTCTTCATTTTTCTTGTTTGTCTTTATTTCTCTTTCATCTTCAAATAAATTTATTATGTAGTTTAACTTATCTAATAACTCGTCACGAGATTCATTTCCTATTATTTTATTACGAGGATCTCCTGAAACTTTATTCAAATTTAAATTATTACTTATTAAATAATCCTTGGATACATTTTCGTTGTGGTATAAATCTTGAGAGGATTTTACTGAATCCATTTGACGTTTAACATCTTCGGCCATTTCATTTGCGTAAAAATCGCCGAGCACCTTTTCATTTTCACTCTTTAAGTCTTTTTCTAAATTATTATGTATATCTTCTACGTTCGACGATGAATTTACATGCGTTTCACTATTTTCTTTTTCAGAGGACGTCATTTTTTTCAAAAATTCCATACTAAGTTTGTTCTGCGCCTTGCTATTTATTTGATCCGCAATTTTTTCATTTTTTTGAAAATCAATTGGACTTGCAGAAAATGCTAGACTACTCATTTACTTAATAAAATAAGAGATAAAATTTTTCTATTTTATCCCCTATTTTATATTGTAATATTATAAGGATATAACACAATTATGCCAAAAGCTAAAAAACTTGAGAAGCCGGAGAAACAGAATAAAAGCAGTTTTGGTATCTTTGTAGAACACCTATATGCACTTAACAATAGTAAATTTTTTGCAGGAATAATTATGTTAATTATGAATATTGGCTCAAAGTATATTAGCCTTGAACTAAGTAAGTCACAAGAAGATTATGTAAAATACACGATTGGTCGCCAAATTCTTGTTTTTGCTATTCTATGGATGGGAACACGAGATATTGTCGTTGCTCTCATTTTAACTTGTGTATTCATTTTATTTGCTGATTATCTTTTGAATGACAATAGTAAGTATTGCATTTTATCAGATAAATATAAAAGTCTTGTATCACAGTTAGACAAAGACGGCGACGGAAAAATTAGTCAAAAAGAAATAAATGACGCTATACATTTGCTTAAAAAAGCACGAAAAAATAAAAATATTAAGGACAAAAGTCAAGTTGAAGATTTGTTCATAGTAAAAGGATTATACAAAGAGAATTTTATTTAATTATATACGTATATTCTATATTATATAATTAAATGACTGGTACTTCCACCACATACTCTTATCCATTCAATGTAAAAGTACAAAAACATCCATGTATTTTTTATGACGCATTGATACGTAGCAAAATTGAACAATTCATCGCAAATAATATACCAGGACAAGGATATCCGGCGAGGGTTAGAGGGAGACCCAATAGACGCAACGATTACTATGAATATTACAAAGATGTCTATGATGATAAATACGGAGAGTTACCGCCACAAGATTTATCTCAATCCGACATTTCTGATTTTTTTGATGACAAAACCAAGTTTGATCCAAATTATGCTTTTTCTATAACAAGTCCGGTTGATTGCACTTCAGGAAACTGCGAGAATTTTATAAGTGTCCGATTTAAACAAGCATTAACTGCATACATAAATGAAAAAAACCGCAATTCACTGTTTGTTATTCCAATTCTTATTGATGATGAAAACTATACTGAGTCAAATCAACAGAGAATTTCTAGAATTTTTAGTCCGGGAAGCAAATTTATTAAACCACCACTTACGGGGCGACAAGGAAATGCTTATCCAATATATTACTTTGACCGTAATCAGAATTACGATAATGTTTATCTACTTCCATGTTTATTGAAAAAAGGTTCAAACATGACTGAAGACGAATATGTCAAATTTCTTAAAGCAGAATTGTTGCGTCTACAAGAACATATACAAAAAAGATTCAATCAAAAAAGACAAAGACAAACAGAGGAAATAGAATTATTTACAGATATTGTCTTTTTCTATAATCCGGACGGAAAAATTTCATTAAGATTTTATACAGACGCTGAATTAAGGAAAATATCAAAAGAAGGAGAAGATTTTTTAAATAAACATCTGTTTAAAGAGCTTAAAAATGTACGTGGGAAAAGAGATGAGGGAAAACCACAGTTGGATATCGATGAAAGACTATATTCTCATCCAATCTTTAGAAAAAATCAAACTGTTACAATTCGCACTGATAATATTACTAAAAAAAAAAGTAAATTTCTAGAATTTTTGTATAAGAAAATTTTTGAATTAGAAATATTAATATCCAATTTTAATTTTATTGGGAGTTCTCAGTTTTTTGGAATCAGAAAATTTAAAATTGTATATAGTTATAAACTCTCTGTTGATTTTAATGATTTTAAACCTGGCGAGATGAGAGAATATGTCTTTACCCAGACCAATTCTGAAGGAACTATGTATAAAGATTTAGATAAACTTAAGTTTAAATTAAATTATGAAACACTGGATGATATTGACAAATCACAAGGGTATTTTAAGATTAAAGACATTGAATCCGCCTCTGGTAAGCAAACTTCTCGCAATATTCCCGAATGGCTGGTTACAACGGATCACTATTTAAAGTTCTTACCATCTGACCTTCTTAAATTCGTTGTCATATACACCCGACCCAAAAACTTGTTTATTGAAAAAATGAGAGGTATTCTACAATTATCTAAAAACTCTGAAACATTTGATATCGTGGCACCGAGCCAACTATCGCGTAAAGTGGATGGACAAAAATTTTACTATTACGAAAATTTAGATTTTACAATGAATAATTTCAAACGGTTTGTTGAAAAACAAGAAAAAAAAAAAGTATCCAAAGATGAGTTGAGAGATTTATTAATTAAAACATTTACGAATAGAACATTATTGAAAGAGTATTTTACTTTTTGTACGGAAGACAAAAAAGGTAAGAAGGACATAAATTTTAATTTTTACAATTTGGCTGATGCTAAAAAAGAAAAGGAATGGAGAAGTAGGGTGGTTCAAAATTTGACAAAAGAATTTACCAAAAAAGGTAGCAAATTTTGGGTTAAAAAAAAACGGTCTACAAAAGAAAATAAGAATAATGATATTCCAAAAAAAGGTAAAGACAATTATAACAAATATTTAGTCAAAAATATTAAAAAAGGCCCCTTTGTTGGCACTAATAGTGAAATCAGAGATAAACTACCTAAAAAGGCAAAAAGAACACTGGGGAGGGATGAGTCATCAGGACAAGAAGAATATGCTCTTGTTTATATTAATTTAAAACCAGACGATAAAGATAATTTAAATGCAAATAATGATAATACTGAGGATTACGAAGAAGCTGGAGAATTCGTGGAATTAGTTACAACTCCAACTTCAGATAAATGTAATAAACGAAGGAAAACATTGAAAAAAAGATTTTCTAATCTCGCAAAAAATATTAAGGGAAAAGCAATGTATCATGCATTAGCAATTGGTAGTAAATTAAAAAATGTTACAAGACGTCGTAATAGACGGAATCCGGCCCGCTAGATTCAATATATTTACAAAATCTTAATATATCTATTGGGTGCAAAATACTAAATATGCGCGTCAATTCACTCTCTTGAAATGCTGTATCTTTTGATAGTATATTATAATCAAGATCAAGTCTTTCGCTATTGATTTTGTCATATAAAAAATATTTTAAAATAAAATAATTTACAAACAGAAAACCATGATTACCGCATAGATAGCGCAATTTACTAATATTATATTTTTTTATTGTTTCATTTACAATCTTAATTTTATTACTAATTTTATCTGAAAAATACAAATACGAAAATATCTTTGATTTTACTTCATTTGGTAATTCATTTTCATTCCAAAAATTTAAGTTTATAGATTTATTTTTATCATTATTCATCATATTAGATAATAATAGAAAACAATATTTAATTAAATTGCCAACGATATAGTACTTTTATCTGATTTTCTACGTCCCTTTCCACGTTTACCGCCTCCGCCTAAACTATTTATTTCATCCACTGAAATAATGCTATCATTGTCTACATTGATGTTTTTGGAGGTTTCTGCATTCATAGACGACAAAATACTATCAATATTTGCCGTGCCAGGCCCCTGCATTTCTTGGCGCATTTTCTTACTTGGCGGAGGCGCTGGGGGGGAAGGTGAAGAAGGTGAACGTGAAGGAGGTATATCTGAACCACCAAAATCATTCATAAAATTACTTAAGCCTGGTTGATTTTTCTCCATCGAATTCATTGCAGCACTTGTAAATTGGCTCATCAAGTCTGGATTTTGGCGCATTATATCATCCATTCCAGGAAGAGCAGATTTAAACATTGTATTTGTCATATGTATCATAATGCCAGAAGACGCAAGCTGAAACAATAATTTTATTTCTGGGGCCATCTTTGCCTTCGATTTATATTTTTCATGAAGTTCTGCAAAAATCTCATCATAATCGTCAATTCCATCATTTATTTGCTCAGACCAACCATCTAATTTTATATCAAATGGATCAAATTTACTGTTAAGAAATTCCAGTCCAGTGATCATCGTAGTCAGAACTTTACCTTGAAATTTAATTGAATTTGACTTTTCCTTTTCATTAATCAAAAACTCATATTCACCCTTCATTTCATCTAACTCATTCTCCATTGAATATTTTTTACTTAAATTTGCACCTTTTGCTTCTAAAGCTTCCAATTTACGTAACATTTCAAACTTCTCACGCAAAAGTTCTTGTTCTGTAAGTTTCTTTGACTTTTCACTTGAAGAATCTATATTTATATGATTTATGTCTTTGAATCCGTCCCAAGAATCTAATTTCTCGTCCAGCTTTGATGTACCTTTTGCAATTTCAATGGCGGGTTTATTGATAAAACTGTCTTTTAATTTATAATCAGTTGATGATGATTTATCATCTGATGGTAAAACAGGATCAATTGTAATATTATTCAATTCATTCAAATCATTTAATTCTTGCTCCATTGATTTCGAAGTTGACGAAAAGTCATTATTTTGTGAATTTTTTACTTTTTCATTCATAAGCAATTCTACACCATCTCCAAGAGCAGAACTTGTAGCTTGAACATCCTGACTCGTATCTATACTAAATGTTTCTTGTCCCATATTTGACGACGAATTTAAATTAATTTCTTGGATATCTAACGAAACAACCTTTTCGTCACTACTCATTTTATTTAATATTTTTATATTAATCTTTAAACTTTAACTAATTTCATTTATTCTTTAACAACTTCATCAATCCCATCGTAAATTAAAACAGATAAATAATCATTTTTAACCAAGTAATCAAGAACTTGTAAAAGACAATCTGCCAGGTCATCCTTTTTTTTACTTTTTGCAAAAAAATCCATCCAATCTGGATATTGAATCTCGCACACTTGTCCTGTTATAGTTTTACTCAGTTTCTTTCTTTCTGTATATGTTGTCTTTTTTTTACCTAAAAAATGTTTTAATTTATTTGCCGCATTATAATTAATAATCTGGTCATATTTGTATTTATTTGTAATAAAAAACATAATCAACAAGCTTTGAATAGACTTCATTTTGATTGCATTCTGTCCGATCTGATTTTCAATAATTATTTTATCAAACGCAAACTTATCCAATAATTTTAACATTTTTTCATCCATTCTTATCCCAATTCTAACATTATCAACCTTACACGCATTTTCATCTTTTTCACAGAGTTCTATAATATCCCAATCAATTATTGTTGTTTTACCGTCATCAACAGATAATACGACATACGCTAAATTTCTAATACCAACATCTATTGATAAAAAAAGCATTTGTATTTTATCTTATTATCTAATAACGAATTATTAAATAATAATAAAATTATATCAATGTTTTTTTTTATATTTCATTTTGGATTTGCCATCATATTTTTTTGATTTTTCTATAAAACTTTCAGGAATATAATGGTTCGTTTGTTTACTATATTCATATTTATTGCTTTTCATAATATTTATTGTTGAATCTACAAGGCTTTGGCGATAATCTTGATTTGTTGACGCGATCTTTAAATCACTAATTTGTTCCATAATTAATTCTTTTGCTTATATTTATTAACTATATATTTATTTATTGCGTTTATTCTTCTTCTTCAACTGGATCTACGGGAGTATCAGGCAGTTCTTTCAGCATGTTAATGATATCGCCCTTAACCATAGAACTTTTAGCTTGCACGCCTTTTTCTGCCAAAACACTTTTCAGTTCTTTGACGGTCATTTTTTCATACAGTCCTTCACTGGTCGTCACTTCAATGTCATTACTTTTATCTACTACAACTTCCGAATCATCGTATGAAATTTTCTTCATATCTGAGTCTTCTTGTTCCATATGAATACTTTCGTTAAGATTATCTACGGGATTACTGTCTTCAGCAACAGTCCCTTCTTCGTCGTAATCTTCATTACCATCTTCATCGCCATCTTCACTCTCTTCGCCACTCTCACTATCGCTTTCAACCTCATTGTTATCCTCATCTTCCACTTCTTCACTTTGAGTTAATTGCGTCATATCTAATCCATTCATAACATCATTAACGCCCATTACAACATTTTTACTATCATCGCTCGCATATAAACTATTTTGCCGTTGCTGTGATAACAATGCATATAATGTTTTTGCTTGCTCTGATTGAGAAAATTCAAGATTGTCTATTTTTTTTTTAAAATAATAACAAATTAATGCAATTAGTAATAAATTTATTAAAACGCTTACAAAAAATCCTGTTATATCAAGTAGATTTGATAACATTTCTTATTTTATAATTTTCATTTATATTTATATACATTTTTAAACGAAATATTATTCTAATAAATGTTTTGGATAGTCAAGTTGTTCTAATATCTGATATCCACCATTAATCTTAGAAATTCCATCGACCAATTTATAAGTATATTTTAATTTATCATTTTCATCTTTATCTACCATCATTTTTTTATTTGTCAAATATTCATTGTCATTGAACTTATCACACATATCTACATAGTGTGTGGTCAATACATAGTCTACACAATTTTTGTGGTCATTCAATCCTTTTAGATATATTGTTGCACACAAAACTGCATCGCTTGGATTTGTACCGCTATAAATTTCATCAAATATACAAAAATGTTTTTTGTTTTTGTTTTTTTCAATAAATACAATAATCTCCTTACACCTTCTTGCCTCAGCCTGAAAGAGACTATCTCTGTTTGAAGTATCTGGAATATTTAAATATGAATGATAATAATCATACAGCTGTGTATTACAATGCGAGTAACAGCCACATCCTATGCTCTGCGACAAAAATAAATTTATAATAGTTGATTTTATTAATGTCGTTTTTCCCGATGCATTTGGTCCAGTAATCATAAGATTTGACTTCAAACTAATATCATTGGTTACTTTTTTCTGGGAAATATATGGTAAATAATATCCGCCTTTTATATCAGGTTTTGCATTTTCTTTAAATTTGCACGAATTTAAGTGTTGATTTTTTAATAAATTAGATACATTATAAATATCGTAATTGTAGTTGTTTAAATAGAATAAGAATCCAACCGTGTTGTCGTATTCAGAGTCATGATAAATATCAAAATTGCATTTCATTAAAAACCCAATAATACCATATTTTGAAATTTTGTCTTTACATTGACATATATTACTTAATTCGGTTTTCATTTTAGAAATCATTTTTTTATGACGCAACATTACATCATTGAATTCAGTAAATGATTTGAACTTTTCTGTATACTTGTTAATATTATCAATTAATGCGTCCCCTTGACTCAAAAAATCATTATATTTCTCTGTAAACCGAATCATAAATTCGGTATTTCTATAAAACTGAAAACAAGAAACAATATTATTGTAAATAGACATAAAATAAAAAAATATACTGGTAAGCAAATACATATTGCTTTGAAGAGAATTTTTGGTAAAATTTAAAATACCTTTTACAAAATATTGATTTTTTATAATACCTTTAACAACTGTTATATATTGAGAAAATCCTAGACGCAAACCCTTTATATAAAGAACAAAGTAAGGAATAATTAATCCTAAAATTGGTGCTAATAATGAAAATAGAGGGCTGCAAAAATTGTATAATGCCAATACCTGCAAAAAAGGGACAATCTTATTTAAATATTGAAAACGGCGAAACTGAACATATTGAAATTTAGATAGGAAGTTTTGTTGTCTTTTGAAATCAATATATTCATTTATGAAATCGTCCATATCATTTTTATGACATTTGTATTTTTTTAGAAATTTTTGAGTATCTTTTAAATATTGTTTATCTAATGAATAAAAAGAAGACCATTTATCCAATAGAAGGTTGTATTTGCTTTTCATTTCTAAATCATGATTGTATATATGATTAAGTATATTGCTACTTGCATCTAATCCTATCTCCAAATCATCTTGCACTATATTTGTCAATTGTTTATATTTATTGTATTCAATTGGATGTTTAAAATTATATTTTTTAAGATAATCTATGTATTTTTGTTCCATTATTATTTTAATTGTTGATTTATTTTTTAATACTTTAACTCATTTTGATATTGCTAATTTTGATATAAAAATGAATTATAATTAATATATTATACTCATGGTTTCGTTTGTCTTTTCATACGAATATTTTATTGAAAGATCTGCGAAACTTAATCGCGATGAACACAAATTATCACCAGATTCGTATGAACAATTTATAAATATAAAAAAAAAACTTAATATTCATAACGAGTTTGAGAGGGTATCTTTATTAAAACCCACAACTTTTGCAAAACAAGACGAAATTATTGGAAATTTATTCAAACTATTCAATAAGATTACAGAAAAAACTTATGAAAAGCTCAGTAATGATATTTTTTCTATTGTATCGCAAAATTCTTTGGATTCCAAAAAAATATGTGATACGTTTTTTAAAGTTATTTTAAATAATTCATTTTTTTGTCATTTGTATGCTAAACTCTATAAGGGATTTATTTCAATAACAAGTGAATTTGATAGTGTTCTTGAAATACAGATATCAAAATATGTGGAAAATATTACAAACATTATTTATGTTTCTGCAAATGAAGACTATGATAAATATTGTGACTACGTCAAGAAAACAGAAAATATAAAGAACTTTACGAATTTTCTTATACAATGTCTGGAACAAAGAATAATACAATCTGATATAATAATAGATTTGGCAATATTATTTCAAAAATATTGTTTGGATAATATTGATGATGAAGAAAAACTTATTTTAAATGATGTATATATTTCAAATATTGCGATCATTGTAAACAATGCATATAAAGAACTGCGTACAAAAGACAAATGGGAAATATTCATGACCAACTTTGAACTTCTTATGAAATCTGATGGATGTGGAAAAAATAAAAAAATGCACTTCAAGTTATTAGATATATCTGATAATATCAACAAATATACAAAAAGGTTCAAAGGAACTAATACATAATTGTTAATAAAATTGATTGATTAATACTTAATATTTTATTATTAGATATATATATTATATGGATCAGGAATATCGTATTTTGTCTGGATACAACGAAGACGTCGAATATACATTTGAAAGTATGAATTTAGAATTAGAAGATGAAATGACAGAAAGCGACATACATACTATTGAATTATTTGGAAAACCATATTTAATCGCGATGGGAAAATTAAATTCAAGTGAACACGATGAAACATTAGGATATTTTATATGTTATTTATTATATCAAGACAAAGTTGTTCGTAAGCTAGGGATATATGAAATAAATATTTCTGCTAATGAAATGGAAACAATAAATCATCGCACATTTGATTTCCAAAAAGAAAAACTTTTGTTATTTGATGAGTATTATGAAGATGTTAATAAATTACGACCTTATATGTATAATAAAGAACAAGAAGAGGGGTCAAAAAAGACAATGGTCAAATTAAAACAATCTAATATTGAATTTGAAGAAAATACGGAAAAATACCAACAATTTATTGCTGAATTACAAACCATAATGGATAAATATAAACCTGAAAAAACACAAAAAAATATTGAAAATTATTACGAATACATTAAAAATGTTTACAATTTGCTGGAAGAACGAAAAATTAAAAAGCAAATTCAAGACAGATTAGGACGAACTGCTAAACACGATTATTTCAAAGTAACTAAACAAGAAGGTGGGATTATTATTGATTTTGAAAAAAGTAATTTATTTGATAATATGATGAATCCTAATATTAAACTTGGATACTTTGAATTTATTGTTCTTGAAGTATTGGCAAATGTAAAAATATTAATGATTGAAGACGGAGAATTAAAATTTAACTTTTTTGAATATAGTAAAAAGGCGGTTTTTGATAAAATAGACAATGTTGATCTTTACTCTAAATTTGACCCTAAAGATGTTATATTTATTCACAAAACTATTAATCAAGACGATAATATGGTATTGAATCTCTTGTTATATAAAGATAAACTTGTTAATTCTCTTGAAAATTTAGATACTAAACTTGCCGAACTTATTATACAAAAATTAAATGAAAATATACAAGACGCTGAACACCCATATCGGTTTACAAATTTAAAACAAATGCTACAAGATAAAGACCTTAAAATTGCTGTAGAAATTTTAAATGAAATAGAGGAACCTGAAGAGAAACCTGAAGAG
>Ga0163109_10000344_pt1 | contig 37708 bp, 37 predicted proteins | sample CRUFie1St13metaG_FD_108704 | JGI IMG/M metagenome (GOLD analysis project Ga0163109, IMG submission 108704) | Marine microbial communities from the Costa Rica Dome - CRUD Field 142mm St13 metaG | ecosystem: Environmental > Aquatic > Marine > Oceanic > Photic zone | place: Costa Rica: the Eastern...
TAGTTCTATCCAGTTTTCATTATTTAAAGACCAATTAACTACTTGTTTTATCCTTTCTGTTAACTTAATTGATGGCTGCCATCCTAATTTTTTCATTTTTTCACCAGAAAGTGAATATCTAAGGTCATGACCTGGTCTAGAGGAGTGGAAATCAACCATTTCATATTTTAATTCTTTTCCTTGAGCAGCTGCTATAGTTTTGGCTAGCTGCAAATTATCAATCTCTTCAGATCCAACAATATTAAATTTAGGGCATTTTGCGCCACCAAAATCAATCTGAGACTTAATTTTATTTGTAAGCAAAAAATAAATTGCTTCAGCAACATCCTCAGCATGTATATAGTGTCGGGAACCTGGAATAGTTTTAGTTTTATCCGAGTGGATTGTAATTGGGTCACCATCTCTAATTTTTTTTATGCACATTGGTATAAATTTTTCTGGATGTTGTCTCTCACCAAACACGTTCATGGTATGAGTAATGTATACAGGAAGCCCATATGTGTTCTCATATGCAACTGCTAATTCTTCACCTCCAGCCTTTGTCGCACTATAAGGATTTGTTGAATTATATCTATCATTTTCACTGTAGTCTATACCTTTAGGAGCAGGACCAAAGACCTCGTCAGTACTGAAATAAATAAATCTTTCAAAGCCATTTTCATCATTTAATTTCTTAGCAAAATTTAAAATGTTTACTGTCCCAACCACATTATCAAGAACAAACTCCATAGGATAGTCAATACTTCTATCTACATGAGATCCAGCTGCAAGGTGAAGAATAATATCTATTTCTCCAATTTCATTTTCAATCCAAGGATTAATTTCTGATTTTAAATCATGAAAAACAATTTTAACTCTTTGCTTATCTTTTTCATCTAGTTGAGATAGGATATTATCTAATCTATTCAGATTTCCACTATAATCAAGTCTATCTAGAGAAACAATATTCCAATTAGTTTTTTTTAATAAATAATAAATTAAGTGATGTGCGATAAATCCAGCTCCACCTGTAATTAAAACGTTTTTCATTTTACAAATTTAAACTATTTATATAGTCTTTTAATCTATCCTGAGGATTCCAATTTAATTCTTTAATTATATCATCATTTACTCTCAAGGTTTTTCTATAATTGCCAGGCTGATCATCAACATAAACTGATGTTACATTAAATCTTTCTTTAAACATATTGAATAATTCTTTAATGCTGTAACTTACTCCACTTCCAAGCTCCCAAGCATCAATATGATTTTTGTCTGAGAAGGCAATTTTTAAAATTCCATCTATAATATCATCAACATGAGTGAAATCTCTTTTTTGATTACCATCTCCGACGATTGTTAAAGGTTTATCTAGTCTAACTTTTTCTCTCCAGATTCCAATAACATACCAAACTTTTCATCAAGTGGCTCATTAGGACCGTAAACATTATAAAATCTTGCAATTTCTACATTTACCTTCAATGATTTTTTATAGAGTTTACATATCTCTTCACCTAAATACTTTGTCATTGCATATGGTGAGTCTGAAGGATCATGATGCTTTGATGATGATCCAGCGTAAATTACTTTTACACTTTGTTTTTTTGCCCACTCCATTACTTTCATTGTACCATTAACATTTACCCTTGTAGATTCCTGTGGATCTTCAAATGATGGTTGAACTCTTGACTGAGCAGCAAGATGAAAACATAAATCAAATTTTGACTCTAGTTGATCAATTAATTCAATATCTGAGTCAATGTATTTAACTCCTTCGATTTCATTCTCTTTTGATCCAGTAGAATAATTGTCAATTGAGGTAATATAATAGTTATCTTTTATTAAGGTTTTGATCAAGTTTGTTCCTATAAAACCAGCTCCTCCAGTTACTAGTATATTCTTCATTGGTTAAAAATTTTATTTAATTTTTTTATTAATAACTCTCTTTCAAATTCTTTTTCATAATATGCTCTTCCATTCATTCCAAGATCTTTTTTTTCTACATCATTTAATTTACATAGACTCAATATACAATCAGCAAGAGCTTTAGGGTCCTCAGCTTCTGCATTATAACCAGATTTAGATTCATTAATTATTTCAGCACCAATTCCACTTAAAGATCCAATAATTGGTCTACCACAAGCAAGATACGATTGAAGCTTTCCAGGTATTGTCATTGAAAAAATTTTAGTATTTTTTAAGGAAACAAGAAGTGCATCAGCACATGCAAAAAAATCGGGCATTTTTTCAGGTGAATACGAACCTAGAAATTTAAAATGGTTAGATAAAGAAAGTTTTAAAATCTTTTTCTTAACTCTTTTTTTATCCCTTCCATCACCTATAATTATAAATTTAAAATCACTAATTTGATCTTTTAAGATGATGGCAGCATCGATTATAGTGTCAAAACTTTGGGCAACTCCAATATTTCCAGCAAAAACAATGTTTGTACCACTTCCAAACAAAGTTTTGATATCCTTCTTTGGGGTTTTAATATCATAAAAATTCTCCGCATAATATGGGTAGTAAACAATTTTACTTTCTTTGACTGACTGTTCAATAAGATATTTTTTAAAGTAAGGTGATTGAACAAGAATAGTTTTATAGAAAGAATATATTGTTTTTGTCATCAGGTCAATAAGATATAGTATAAACTTATTTTTAATTCCTCCCGCATCTTTTACTGATTCAGGCCAAAGATCATGAACCCACAAATATGATTTAGCTCTAAATTTAAATGCAGCAAATGCTCCAATATAACCAACTGTTATTGGGGATGGAGCATATACTAGGACTCTATCAAATTTTTCATTTATTGAAAGAAGCCTTATAATTCCAAAAATTACAAAAGAAATATAGTTTATAAATAACCTAATTCCAGAGCCTTTTCCTCTAGGAATAATTGGTGAGCGGTATATTTTAATTCCATTATAGCTATCTAAGGGTTTATTCAGAAAACTATAGCCTTCAAAAAAAATACCATTAGGGTAATTAGGTTTAGCTGTAAGGACAGAGACATTGTGTCCTTGATCCTTTAGCCCAATACACAGGTCATTAATCCTAAAGTTTTCAGGATAAAAATATTGAGATATTATAAGTATTCTCAATGTGAATAATTTAAACTGATTTTGAAGAAGAATCCTTTCTCCATACTGTTCTATTTACATAATCAATGTATGAGAGGATTACCTTAACAACTTTTTGCGAGACGTTGTCTACATCATAGTCATCGACAATTTCTGGAATTATGTTTTCTTCATATTGCTTAGTGACAAGCATAATTGATTCTATAATCCTGTTATGATCTAAACCAGACATTATTAGGGTTCCTTTATCCATTCCCTCAGGTCTCTCATGTGCTTGTCTTATCATAATAGCGGGAAATTGAAGAATTGAAGACTCTTCAGTAATAGTTCCACTATCTGAAATTACACAGTAAGCATTTTTTTGAAGTTGAATGTAATCAAAGAATCCAAGGGGCTTCATAAATCTGATTAATTTATGAGCCTTTATCTTATTTTTCATCTTGGAGATTCTATTTTTTGTTCTGGGATGAGTAGAAACAATAATAGGTAGATTAAATGTATCAGCTATTGAATTCAAGGAAATTAGAAATGAATTTAGATTACTATCATAGTCTACATTCTCTTCTCTGTGTGCAGAAACTAAAAAATATTTTTTGTTATCTAACTTAAGTTCTTCATTAATAGTACTTTTATTTATATACTTTGAATAGTAATTTAAAATTTCCTTCATACAAGATCCAGTTTTAATAATTGTGTCAGGACTTATACCTTCAGAAATTAAATACTGTCTTGCGTGTTCGGTCAAAGGCATATTTATATCACTCAAATGATCAACAATCTTTCTATTTATTTCTTCGGGAACTCTTTGGTCAAAGCATCTGTTTCCAGCTTCCATATGGAATATCGGGACTTGTCTTCTTTTTGCTGAAATTACAGAGAGACATGAATTTGTGTCTCCATATAAAAGAATAGCATCAGGTTGTTCTGATTCAATAATCTTGTCTGACTCCTTAATTATGAGAGAAATAGTATCAGCTGTATTATTTCCAACAGCATTTAAAAAATGATTTGGTTTTCTAATTTCAAGATCATTAAAAAAAATTTCATTTAGTTCATAGTCATAGTTTTGACCAGTATGAACTAGAATGTGATCAGTAAACTTGTCAAGCTCATGAATTACTCTGCTCAACTTGATAATTTCAGGTCGAGTTCCAACGATTGTCATTACCTTTGTTTTCATAATCTAATTCTTGTAAAGACTTTTAAATTTTTCACAATCCAATTTAAATTCTTCAATCAATTCATCCCAATTTGGAGGATTTATACCAGTAATTTCTGCAAATTTTTTGGAAATTAAAACTTTATTAGACTTTATATTTTTATTTTCATTTATATCAACATTTAAATCAAAAGCATTCGAAAGTTTTTGAAGTAACTCATGCTTAGATATAGGGGTTGATGAAATATTAAATATACCTGATAATGTTAAATTATTTTTCAAAATTTTATTTATTATTTTTCCCATCCTGACTGTGGTAATTCCAGAGTAAATAACCTGGCTGTATCCTTCAACTGATTTTTCTCTCATACTATAAAGCCACTCAAAAAGCTCTGTGAAATTAAATAGTTCCCTTCCTATCATTGAAGACCTCAAAGTCAATGAATGATTATTATTTATTTCACCTTTGGCTTTAGTAATACCATAAGTATCTTTGGCATCTGTATCTGAGTCCTCATAATAATTTCCTTTGTCTCCACTATATACACAATCTGTACTAAAGTGAATTAACTTAGATTTATTAAGTTTAGTCCAGTTATCAATGAAATGCGGGAGTTTTGAATTTAATAATTCAAAATTTTTAATTGATTCATTTATTCCTCTTCTGGGAGTAATACCAACACAATTTATTATAACTGAGGGGGAAACATTTTTTAATAAACTCTCTAAGTTGTGTTTAAGAAAGTCATACTTAACAATTTTTCCTTGATTTAATCCAATATCCTGGTTCTTAATATCTTTTCTGGATGTACCAATTAGTTCATAGTTGTTCTGAATAGATTGAGCAATTTTATGGCCAATCATTCCATCTATACCTAAAACTAAAACTTTCATTTTTTATAGCCTATTGATTCTAGGAGTTCAATTAATTCTTGCTCTTTAAGTCTAACAGTATTGTATGAGTTAAATTCTTCCAGTTTTGAAGATGGCATCCCTTTAGAGAAATACTTCTCATAATTGAGATCTCTATTATCAGCTGGGATTCTAAAATAGCTGCCAAGATCTTCTGAAACTAGTCTCTCCTCTTTTGATAGAAGTGTTTCATGAGTTTTTTCTCCATGTCTAATTCCAATGTTTTTTATTTCAGAATTTGAATTATATATTTTTTTCATTGTCTCTGCAAGCTCACCAATTGTAGTTGAAGGAGCTTTCTGAACAAAAATATCACCTGTATTTCCGTTTTCAAACGCATATAAAACAAGTTCAACGGCATTTTCTAATGTCATCATAAATCTTGTCATATTAGGATCAGTTATAGTTATTGGCTTACCACTCTTAATTTGTTCATAGAAAAGTGGGATTACTGAGCCTCTTGAGGCCATAACATTACCATATCTTGTTCCTATAATTTTTAATTTATTACTTACTCTTGATTTTGCTACAAAAACTTTTTCCATCAGTGACTTAGAAACACCCATAGCATTAATTGGATAGACAGCTTTATCAGTACTTAGACAAATTACTTTTTCAACATTATTATGAAGTGCAGCATTTAGAAGATTTTCAGTTCCAATTATATTTGTTCTAACAGCCTCCATTGGATAGAATTCACATGATGGAACTTGCTTTAGAGCTGCTGCATGAAAAACATAATCAACTCCTGCAATTGCCTGATTAATACTTTGTCCTTCTCTAACATCTCCTATGAAGAATTTGATTTTTTCATTTTGATATAATCTACGCATATCATCCTGCTTTTTCTCATCTCTTGAAAAAATTCTAATTTCATTAATATCAGTATTAATAAATCTTTGAAGTACTGCATTTCCGAACGAACCAGTTCCTCCTGTTATAAGTAAAACTTTATTTTTAAACATTAATTAGAAATATACTTTACAAAAGTATCAATTTTATTTTCAACTTTAATTTTAGAGTCCATAAGATTTTTTTCATTAACTGCCAATAAAATCGATTTAGATATACTAGACTCCGAATTTGGGTCAAATTTAAGAGAGGGTTGAATAATTTCATTTACATACTCTAGATCAGCAGCTATAACTTTACAACTATTATTAATTGATTCAATTAAGGGTAAACCAAAACTTTCATTTAAAGACGGATAAATTAAAAAATTGGAAAGATTGTATAAATTATATAGATCCGTTTTATTTAATACTCCATGATTTATAATTTTTAAATTTTTAACAGCAATTTTATTACTATAAATTGATTTTCCATATTCTTCTTCTAAGATTGTAAGATGTAATTCAATTAATTCATCTGACTTACTCGCTGAATTTATAAATGCATTAAACAATTTATGGTGATTTTTATGTTTTGATAGATTGCTTACATATAAAAACCTATTCTTTCCTTTATTTAACTTCAGGTTATTATAGTTAGAATCAAATATAGGAAAGACCTTAATTCTGTTATCTGAAACTGAAAATGCGTTACAAAATTGTTTTTTAATTAAGTCAGTTTGAACAATCCATTGATAATTTTTTTGGTTTAAAAATTTAATATATGTTTTCTTAATAAGATTTACAGCTTTATTATAAAAACTTAAGTTAGTATTGATTGGATTTAATAATAGAGTATTATGAAAATAAATAAACACATTTTGCGTCAATTTAATTGGAGGTGGCACATTAGAAAAGCATAAAATACTCTTAAATTTAGTTTTATTATTTAGATAAAAAATTTTCCTTTTATTTTCTGAAGGTTCAATAAATTCAAAGTTTATTTTATCTAAAACAATATCTTTTTTCTTAGCTCTCTTATCTATTAAAAAATAATAATTTTCATGTACGTTGTTTTCAATTAGGTAATGAATAAATTGCGTCAATATAGATTTTCCTCCCTCAGAATTAAGATAAATTGAATCTACTAATATTTTTTTATGATTCATTAAATTCAATTTTTACTTTAGAAAATGGCTTATAAAAAAAGTTAATAAATTCAAATGGGATCAATATCAAAACCGAGTAGAATAAACGATGAAAAATTAAAATTTTAATATTGCCTAATTCAAAGAAAGCTTTTTTGAGCTTTTTCTGTTTCCATAAAAACTTTGACTTATTTATGTGATTAAACTCTAATGCTTTTATAAATTCCTTTTTCTCTAAACTAAAAAAATTAATCAAATTATTTACAGTAATTGAATATTCTTCATAAAATAAATCTAAATATTTCGATGATAAGTTATTGTTATGAATTCTATAATCTGTTAATATTTCATCTATATAGTCTAACCTAGAAACAAATGCGATTTTCAAAAAGAAGTCAAGATCTTCACATACTTTAAGTTTATCGTCAAATTTGATGTTATGTTCATCAATTACCCTTTTTGAAACAACACACGAGCTCATACAAAGATTATAGTCATAGAGTAAGTTTTTGAAACAATTTCCAGTATATATCTTTCTGTGACTATATAATCGAAATGACTTGGTTTTATTAAAATAAAGCACATCACTATAAACTATTCCTACGCTATCTTTAAGTTTATTAATAACATTTAAAATTTTATCTCTTCTCCATAGATCATCAGAATCAATAAATGCAATAAACTCTCCATTTGATTTACCTAAAGCAAAGTTTCTTGCAGCTCCCAAACTGATATAATCATTAGTTTTAAAATATTTTATTCTTTTATCCTGAAATGAATGGATTATACTTTTAGTGTCATCACTAGATTGATTATCTACTATTATAATCTCTAAATTTCTATAACTTTGATCTATAACTGAATCAATACAATCTCTGAGAAATTTCTGACTATTTCTGCAGTTTATTATAACTGATACAAGTTTTTTATTTTGCATTATTAGAATAAAATGGTAATAACTTTTTTAATGTTGAAATAACATATTCAACATCATTATTACTTATGTCTGGATGAATCGGCAAGGAGATTATTTCTTTGTATATCTTTTCTGTTACAGGCAGAACAATGTCATTATTTGATTTAAAAAAGGTTAAAAAATGATTTGGATTATAGTGAACACCTATTTCAACTCCCTCATTAAACATTGCTTCTCTTAACCCATCTCTGTCCATTAAACCATTAACCCTTACTACATATATGTGTGGAACTACATTTTCATAGTCTCTTTTTAGAGATAGAATGTTTTGATTAGAAGAGAGTAGTTTATCATACGCTAATGCAATTTGTTTTCTTTTGATAGCAAATTTTTTAAATTTTTTTAATTGCTGAATCCCAATTGCAGCCATAATATTACTCATATGATATCTCCATCCCTGTCTTGATACGTCAAAATTCCATGATCTTGAGTTATTATATCTCTTATCACTATCTTTTTCAACGCCCAACAATCTGGAATTTTTAATATTCTCAATAATTTTTGAATCATTCGATACAATACAACCACCTTCTCCTGAGGTTATATTTTTTATACCATCAAAACTAAAACAGACTATATCGCCAAAAGAGCCTACTAATTTATTTTTATATTTTGTTCCAAATGCATGAGCTGCATCCTCAATAACTCTTAGTTTATTTTTTGAAGCAAAATCGTATAACTCATCAAGATTTCCAACTCCACCAGAATAATGAACTGGAATTATTGCCCTTGTGTTTTTTGATAATTTTGATAAAGCATCTTGCAAATCGACTAAACATGTTTCCTCATTGATATCACATGCAACAGGTTCAGCTCCAGTGGCTTTAATTGCTTGAAAGGTTGCGACATATGTCATAGAGGGAACTAAGACCTCATCTCCAGGACCAATATTGCATGCCTCTATAGCTAACTGAACAGCAGCAGTTCCTGAAGAGACACAGAGAGTAGTTCTTGAAAAAAAAGTTGATAAATCTTTTTCAAAAATGCCCACTTCTTCACCCATTCCCAAGTACTCTTTGTCAAGTACATTTTTAACTGCACTCTTTTCTTCATCACCAATTTTTGATTTTGATAGTCTTATCATTTTAACCAAGGATATTTATCTGTTGTTTGTGATATATTTTCAAGAAACTCTTTATCTCTTTGTGTATCCATACACTGCCAAAATCCATCATGTTTAAATGCCTTTAATTCACCTTGCTGTGTAATTTTTTCAAGAGGTTCAGCTTCTAATACAGATTTATCATTTTCTATAAAATCAAATACCCTTTTATTAAAAACAAAAAACCCTCCATTAATTCTTCCTTTATCAGTTTGGGGTTTTTCTTTAAACGATTTCACAGAGTCATTGTCAATAACTAGCTCACCAAATCTTGCATTTGGCCTGACTGCTGTTACTGTTGCAATCTTTTTATGAGATTTATGAAATTTTATAAGCTCATCTATTTTAACATTGCACAGACCGTCACCATAAGTTAATAAAAAGTCATCTTCATCTTTTACATACTCTTGAATCCTTTTTACTCTTCCTCCTGTCATAGTATCTATTCCTGTGTCTACTAAAGAGACATTCCAGTTATTTAAAACCTCATCATAATATTCAGTTTTTCCTGATTTAATATTTATATTAAAATTTGAGTTTCTTTCCCTAAAGTTTAGAAAATAATCCTTGATTACTTCAGATTTATACCCTAGTGCTATAACAAAGTCATTTATACCATGTTTTGAAAAAGATGACATAATATGATATAAGATTGGTTTATTGTCAATTTTAACCATTGGTTTTGGAATACTTTCAGTTAGATTCCCTAACCTAGTTCCGAGTCCTCCTGCTAGAATTATTGCTTTCATAATTTTAATTTTAATGGAAATTCTTCCAGATTAATTTTTTTAATATATTCTTCATTATGTTCAGAATCTGATATGTTTAGTATAAGACTTGTTTTTTCACTTAATCCTTTAAAACAGTACCATATACCTGGTGGAACAGATAGGGTTCCGTAATTATTCTCTCCCAGTGTATAAGTTTTATGATATCTAAAATCTTTTGAAACAAATGTAAATTTAACCTCTCCAACTGGGACACATATGTTTGAACTCATCTTTAACTGCATCTTCCAACCTTTTATATAGTTTAAATCAATAGAGGAAAAGTATGCCTCATGAAAAGAAAATTCTTTATAATCAGATATTTTCATAACCTTCATAACATTTCCACCCTTTACTTTAATAGTAGGTTGGTTAATAAATTTTATATTATCTAATATAGAGCCCATTTAATTCTTTTATTCTTTGCTAACTCACAAAATGCTGATATCTGATTTATAGATAAGTCTTTTATGTTATTATTATCATTTAAATATTCAAGATACCAATCAGAAGTATAACTTATAGTTTGATTAAAATCCATTGTAGATTTCCAATTAAGGAGATCAAGAGCTTTTTTACAATCTAATTTAAGCAGAGTTGATTCTTTAAATCTTTCTTTTTCTTCAATGCTCCAGTCAAGTTTTATCAATTTTTTCTTCAGTTCAAATAAAACATCTTGAACTGTATAATCAGAGTCAAAAGAAGGGCCAAAGTTAAATGCTTGACCACTATTACTGTTTGAGTTTTTTAAGTCAATTGCTAATGATATGTATCCGGATAGGGGTTCTAAAACATGCTGCCATGGTCTAGTTGCATTTGGGCTCCTTATAATTAATGTATTATTTGTTTGAATAGATTTAATAGCATCAGGTATTATTCTATTTTTAGCCCAGTCACCTCCACCGATTACATTACCTGCTCTTCCTACACCAACTTTAATATTACTATTAGTAAAGAATGATTTAACATATGAATTTATAACTAATTCTGCAGCCCCTTTAGAACCACTATAAGGGTCTGACCCACCTAATTTATCATCTTCATGATAACCTCTACTAATCTCCAAGTTATCATAAGATTTATCACTTGTTATAATAATTGCAATACACTCATTCTCAATTTTCCTAAGAGATTCTAGTAAATTTACTGTACCTATTACATTTGTTTGAAATGTTTCTAGAGGGTTTTCATAAGAAAGAGCAACCAAAGGTTGAGCTGCAAGATGAAAAACATAATCTGGTTTAATTTCAGAAATAGTATCTAAAACTTTTTTGGAATCATAAATATCCATTCTTATATCTTTCTCAAGATTTAATTTTAATAATTCATAATGCGAAGGGTTCGTAGGTATTGATATTGAGATCCCATAAACCTTAGCGCCAAGCATCTTCATCCAGAGAGATAGCCACGAGCCCTTAAAACCAGTGTGGCCCGAAATTAGAATTTTTTTATTTTCAAAATATGACTTCATTGGCCTAGTTTTTCTTAAAAATCATTAATGATTGATGATCTAGTTTAATAGTTTTTTTTAATGAAAACCCTTCATTACATAATAGTTGTGAATAATAATTTAATGATCTTTGATAACCCCAAAAAAAATGATATGAACTTAAAAAATGTTTGACTAGGAATTTTACAAAAAGAACGAATATCTTCAAATTGCTTTCCCTTAAATCTGAATGGATAATATATAAATAAGAATTAGCAGACATTATTTCTTTTAGTTCATTAATTAATTTTTTAATCTCTACTTTATTTTTATCATATAACATTTGGCATAAAATAATATTATCAAAGTTATAATTTTTTAAAGATTCTTTTGTTAAGTAATCTAGGTTAGAGTTAGCAAAAAACACCTTGCTCATATCAATGAATTCATAAATAAATATTTTGTTTTTTATAAGCATATTTAATTCATTCTCAACAAAAGATAATCCAGATTGATATGATAGAATATTCCCCTTTTCAATATTTTGTGATAATATTTGTGCTGTTTGTTTCTTTTCATGAATCCAATCTTTAGGAAGTTGATTAACAGTTTTAAATTTTTTAGTGAATTCTTTAAAAAATAAAAAATAAAAATCAGAATCTGGTAACCTAAAAAGCTTTCTTTTTTTCCCTATTGATTTAAAAGAAATTTTAAACCATTGAGACTGTACATGAGGAATAGCATTGATTCTCATCATTTATAATTTTGATTATTGATTTACTATAAATTCGTTATTAACTGATTTTATTAAATTTTTCCAAAGTAAAAAATTATTGTCTGTTTTAAATATATCTTTTACTTGATTGGGTTTATTTGAATTAATAAAACTTAAAAGATCATCCTCTGATTTAATTTTATCTGTTTGTATACCATATATTTTAGATGGATCCATGTCCAAGTTGTCTCCAGAATCCATGATTGATGTATTAAAACCAGATGAAATTAGTTCCAGACTTAAAGTAGTGTTGTTACTACAAAAAAAGTGAGAATTTGATTTTATAAGTTTATCAATATTATCTTTTTCAAATTGAATTAATTTATACTTTTTAGATAAGTATTTATGATTATTTGTGTGTGCCTTAAAATAGACTCTATTAGTTTTACTCTTTTTCATAAAGGCCAACACTAAATCAACTTGTTTAATAGACACTTCTGTATCATAATCTAGAATTACAAGTAAACCTTGGAAATTATTAAAAATACTTTTTTCTCTTTTAAAAGTTTTTAATCTTAGAGATTCAACCAATTGAAAATTTTCATTTAAAAAATTCTTATCATTTCTTAATATGTCAATTAACCTTTTTGAGTATACAGAAAAAACGGAAGGACTCATTGAATTCTGTTTCAAATAATTTGATTCATTTAAGTAATTTCTTAAATCCCAATATTTAAATCCTGCATGTAAATTTCCAATAGAAATTGATTTATTATAGTTGTAGAACAAAAGAATTCGCTCCCAGGCCTGATTTTCTCTTGGATATAGAATTAATGATATATTTGGATTGTTTTTAAAAAGATTATTAACAGATGAAATTGTAATTGCGTTAAAAAGTGCACTAGAACCAATAAAATCTCTGAAAATTAATTCTGAGTATAAAGGCCATAAATTTAATGTATTGCTATACTTAAATAGTTCTGTTTTTCTAACATCTTTATATAATAATATAATTTTTAAATATTTTTTTAATGATTCTTTAAATGAAAAATTATTGTAAAGGAAAATAGATTTAAAGTTATCGTAAGTTGAGTATGAATTTGTATTTGAGTCTATATCAATATTTAATTTGAGAACATATTTTCGATTTAGACTTTTTAAAAGTTCACTCCAATAATTTATTTTATTATTTGATGATGAATAATCAACTAAAAGTACTTTTGTGTTTATATTCTTTTTTTTTTCCGCTCCAGAAGCAAATATTATTTTAACAAGTGTTTTTAAAATTGAAATATATTTTCTAAATATATTTACCTTTTTGGTTGAACTATTATTTATGAATTCAATCTTGCAGTTATTTAACAGTGTTTTTAAAATTAAAATTATTCTGTCATCAACATTACCTGTTAAGATTAATTTTCTATATGAGTTTTGTTTCAAAAAAGATTCAAGATAAATAAACTTTATAGCATTTTTTATCTCAAAGGGATTGGCAAATGATCCTTGCTTACATGTTATAGATGATAATAGCCAATAGGGTAAATTATCGACTTTAATATTGATAAAATGATCGTTTAATTTGTCTAAGTAAGAAAGATATAGATTTCTGAAGTTTGCTGCATTATTATTTATTTGATTTGGAATTGATATATTATTATTCTTGGAGGTAAAATTTATATTCCAATAAAGATTAACACAATTAGTTTCTCTATTAATTTTTGAGCCAAAATTTAATAGTAATAGATTACTCATTCTTAAGTTTTGAAATTAAGTTTTTCAATCCACTCTCAAATTTAATATCTGGATTCCATCCAAGGTCCACAATTTTTTTGTTATTACCATAAATTCCAAATTGATCTCCTGGTGTTGATCCTGAATATGATACATTAGTATTTAAATATTGTGATATTAATTTAATTACTTTTTCAACTGTAGTTTTATTTCCAGTAGAAATATTATAGATTTCATTAGAGCTTTTTTGAGGAGTATCTAGTAAAAATAGAATTGCTTTAATTACATCGTTGATTTCTATAAAATCTCTAAATCTATCTTTCGACCCCTTTACATGAATTATGCCATTTTTAAGAGCCATTGATAAATAAATACTAATCATGCCTTGTTTCAGGTTTGAAAGATTTTGATTCTCTCCATATACATTAAATAGCCTTAGAGATGTACATTTCAAATTTGAGTTAGAATATATTGATAAATATTTTTCACTTGCTAATTTACCCACTCCATAAAATGATTTTGGATCAGTTTCACTATTTTCATCAACATATTCTTTTTTATCACCATATACTGACATTGATGAGGCATAAAAAAATCTTTTAATGTTTTTTCTTGCTGCAAAATCAAGAAGAAGCAATGTAGAGGATGTATTTATTTTTAAATCCTTTATGGGATCTTCAAAACTAATTTCACCTGAGCTTTGACCAGCAAAATGAAAAATATAATCAAAACTATATTGATTAATTTTCTCTATTGTCAAAGGATCCGAAACGTCTCCCTCTATCATAATTGATTGGGATGGAACATTTTTTTTAAATCCAGTTGAGAAATCATCCACACCTATAACTTTATATCCTTTCTCAATTAAAGCAGTGGCTAGTTTTGAGCCTATAAATCCCGCAATACCTGTTACTAATACTTTCATAATAATTGGTCTAAGTAAATACCCTTTTTTTCTGTTTTGAGTTTCATATTATTGAATGCAAAAAACTGTATCTTATTAAAAACCGCTGCATCATAATCATTTATTGAGTCCCCGATTAAACATGTTTCTTCTAGAATATAATTGTTTTCTAATATTATTCTTCCAACTATATTTTTTTTAACTTCTGGAGACCCATTAATAGTAATAAAAAAAGATGTTAATTCAAGAGATCGACAGAGATTGTTTAACTCGTCATTATCGGAACCTGAGGCTATATGAAAATTTATTTTAGAATGATTATTGACTATAAAATTTAATGTATCATTTATTAATAACTTCTTATTAACTAGTTTTTGTGAACAGATTTCACCAAACTCCTTTAATAGACTATCTCTTTTTTTATCATCTATACTTTGATAAATAATATCAGAAAAAAAATAATCAATTTTGACATATCTTGACAAACCATCGTTTGTTTTATGAAAATCAATTAGCTTATTAACCTTATCTTGCGGATAATCCTTTAGCATTTCTCTGAAAGCAAATATTCTTATCTCTGATGAATCAATTATTACTCCGTCAAAGTCCCATATAATATTTTTATAATCTGAAAAATTTTTCATAAACTTTTAAATTCACTTTTCCCAATATTCAACATTTTCAATCTTTTCTATTAATCTAAATCCAAGGCTACTTAGATTTGAATTCATAGTCAGTCTATCTTCCTCGCTAATAAATCCATGAGTAAAATGAGTTTCCATGATGATTTTATTTATGTTATTTTTATTATTTACTAAGTGGTTTAAAACTTCTACTTCACTACCCTCAACATCCATAACTAAAAAATTAAATTTTAAATTATATTTTTTCTCAAGATCATTTATTTTAACTCCTAGAACTGTGCTGTTAGGTTTTTTCTTTACTGTAGAGATTAAAAAATTATTATCACAGTAAAAGCTTATTTTTGATTCATCCGATAAAATTTTATCCTCAATCTGAAAATGAAAATTATTTTTTAATTTATTTTTTTCTAGATATCTAATAATAAATTTATTAGGTTCTAATACTATATGATTTTTTTGATTAGATATTAAAGAGTTAATTGAACATGCAACTACTCCTAGACTTCCTCCAAGCTCCAAAACATTATCTTTTGGAGAAACATATTTATTCACAAGTATTCTTTCTGATTTTTCATACTCATCCAAATAAAGTTCTCCTATCATACTATTGGGAATATTAAATGGATAAAAAATTTTAAACTGATTATTATAGTTTACGGGATTAAAAGTAAATCTATAAAATAGACCTATCAACTCATGATATGGTTTATGTAATAAGCCATTAAAGAAAGAATGAAAAGCTTTTAAAAAAGCCAGTAAATCTTTATTAAGATTTTTTTTTAAAAATAATTTGGTTTTTTTAAACAGATCCATCAATTACATTATAACTAGTTTTCCATATACTCTCATACCACCTAACTCCAAATGAAAAATAAATAAAATATCTTTTTACATCGTTTTTCAGTAATGATGCTGCATGATAAGAATCATTTGAATTGATGAATACTAGAGAGTTACCTGCTATTGGTGCCACTTCTTTTACCACTTTAGTTTCACCATCTGGAGATCTCATATAATTTTCCTCTTCTTGTTTCTTTGATGACTCAAAAAGAAGTGTTTTGCCTCCTGCACTTTGTTCTAAAGTATTAAGGTAAATTAATCCAACAAATATTTTATATCTATTATCTGTATGAATAGGCACATTATATCCCGTCTTAGATGTAGCAATATTAATTATTGGATAAACAACCATTCTTTTTGGAATAAAGGCAGAGAATAAACTTTTAATAGATTTTAATTTGAAAACTCTCATTAACTTCTTTTGCAATCTATGCATTAATTCTGTTGAGAATTTAAAATAATCAGAATGATATTTATCATATTTATAATCAACTGTTTTAATACCTTTTGATTTAAATATCTCAATATTATTTTCAAAAACATTTTTAAAAAATTGTCCATCAAAAAGTAATTTATTAAGATGTCTCCACTCATCGCTAAATTTTAGTAGTTTACTATAATTTTTATCACCATTAAAAATATTAAGCCTTGTACCCTTATCAGATATTATTGAATCTTTTAATAAGACTTTATTATTAAAATCAATTAGATCGTTTAATAAAATAGTTGCTTTTTCTTTAGAAATAAAGCCTTCCATTTCACAATATGATGGTACTCCTTTTTTGGGATTACTAAATTTAATTTGTTTCATTTTTCTAATATTTTTTCAACCTTTAATATGTCTTCAGGATTATCTACAGATACTGCAGTATCTGACAAACTAACCATTTTTACTTTTTCTCCTGTTTCAACAAATCTTAATAATTCTAAATCTTCTATTTCTTCTAAGGGAGTTTTGTTAATGGCTTCACTATACTTCTTTAGAGCCTCCTTTTTAAATCCATACACACATACTTGTTTAAATGATTTAATGTGTTTGTTCTCTTTATTTGATGGAATTGGTGCTCGAGAGGTATATATTAATTCCTCTTTTTTGTTAAAAACCATTTTTGGTATTTGAGATGAAAAAAATTCATCATCACTTTTAATAGATGTATAGCCAGCAAATATTGAATAATTGTTTTTTTGGGATCTAATTTCATTTATGAAGATCGTTAAATCATCGGGATTAAAGATAGGTTCATCTCCTTGAACGTTAATATAATAATCTACTTCATATTTATTGGAAATTTCCGCAACCCTGTCTGTTCCTGTCATACAACTTTCGGAAGTTAATTCGCATGGCAAATTATTTTTACTACAATAATCTTGAATTTTAATACTGTCTGTAGCAATAATAATTTCTCCTTCAAAACCTTTAGCACATTGGTCATAAACTCTATGAATCATTGGCTTACCATTTATCATTGCTAATGGTTTACCGGGGAACCTTGATGATTTAAATCGAGCTGGAATAACTACTAGAAACTTCATAGGTATGAGTATATTGAGTCTAAGTTTACAGAATACTTAGTTTTGGTTAGACTTACAATTGATATATTTTTAGAATATTTATCAATTACTTTTTGATTTTCTTTAAATACATCATAATACCTATCAGAGGGATTAAATCCATCAAAGCCAATAAGAAAGACTTTTTTTGATTTCAAAATATCTGAAACAAGATAAATTGATCCTTCAAAATGATTTACTTTTTCTTCATCATTATCTTCAAATTTAATTGTATAAAAATTTTCTTTTAAGTCTTTTTCTTCAAGACCTTCTGATGATGGAAAGATATATTTAATAGTTTTATTATTTAGTGACTCATACTCAACTATGTCAGATCCTAAAACAATTTGAAACACATTATTATTTTTATTAGGAATAAGCTCAGAGAATTTAGAGCTTGATAAAATTATGTTGAATCGGTCTCTATTTTTTTTAAGAAAAAACTCAATTGCCTCTTTATGTTCTAAAATAGAATTTCCACCTCCAATTATTATTGAATCAAGTTCATTTGATTCAATGAGACTTTTAATATCAATTAAACTTATTTTTTCTTTTTCTTTATTATCAAAGTGCCTAATAATTTGAGAAAATTTATAATTTTTGGAGAGTTTAAGTGACATTATCTCTTTTTGCGGAAAAGAATTTACCCCTGCAAACTTGTAACTGATGTCAGACCCCCAATTGTATTTCAATTTTAATGGTTTGAAGAGATCTATCAAACTGGACAAAGAATCATATTGTTGAAATCTGTTTTTATCGTTATGTATTAATTTTAACAATAGCAATTCGGTTTTTAAGTTTCCAGCTCCTCTTCCCATTCCCAAGATTGATGAATCTACTATATCAATACCACATTTAATCGCAGTCAATGTATTAGCAAACGCAAGTTCAAGATTATCGTGGGAATGAAATCCGATAGAACAATTAACTACTTTTTTTATTTCATTTAATATTTTTTCTAGTTCTTCAGGAAAAACTGCACCATAGGAATCAGCTAAGTATAAATAGTCTAAATTTTCAATTTTTTTGATTTCATTTTTGATATTTTCAATATCCCATTTACTCAAGTACATTATATTAAGACCTACCTCGAATCCGTATCCTTTAATCCCATTTATAATGCCTTGACTCTTATCAAGGCTATCAGGATGTATAGCAATTCTTACTAGGTCAACATAGCCTTTACATTCTTTTATGAGACTTTCAACATCATTTAATTTAAAATTTTTAAAATCGATCATTATTGAAATTTTATGATTCGATTTTGCTTTGAATAATTTTAGTGTTTTAATTGGTGTATAGTAAAACTCACCATTATAATTATTTATATTCTTTGGATTTCTATACCCAATTTCTATAAATTCAAGTGGAAGATTATTAGTATACTTTATGTAATTATCTACTGTTATTGAGTCAAAATCCCAATTAGTATAATATCCTCCATCTCTTAAAGTACAATCTAAAATTTTCATAATCTATTTTTAGTTTTTTATTATATTAAAATTTAATCAATTTTTGATAATAATTAATTATTCATTAAGTTTTACTTTGAGTAACTTTTTTGAAAAATGATTCCATATATCATTAGATGAAGAATATCTGGACCTAATATATTTTTCTTCATAATCTTTCATTGTTTCTTCATCAATATCATATATGTTATTAGTAATTTCATTTTCATCATACTTATCAACATTTATTATATCTGTTTTTAGAGCCTCAGAAAATGCCAAAAACTGATACTTACGATAACTGTTGAAATACTCGTTAGTGGTAACCAGTAAAATAGGTTTTCTATAAATTACAGCAAAACTTAAAGCTGTAGAATAGTGAGATAGAACTATTGTAGATTTTCTAATTAGTTCATGGGTCTTTCCAATAATCTGTCTTCGTCCATTCCAATCATTTTTGGTCTTTTGATTTCTCCTTGGATGTCCTGCAATTATAATATCCAGTTCGGTTTTTTTTTCAAAAAAATCAAAAAAACTATTCATGGATTTATAATAATTTTTTTCTGTAACTGGAGGCTTGTTGTTATGAGTTTCATAATCTGGATGAGAAGGAGCATATTGATCAATAAATAAGGCAAAACTTCCAATATTTTCTAACTCGTCATCATTCTCAAATTCTAAATAATTTTGATAGTTAAAAGAGTGTGTCCATATTTCAATTACTTTGTAACTCTGTGTTGATTTTGACATACTAGCTGAGTATAAGAAAATATCAACCCGAGGTTCAAACAATGAAAAAAATTTATTAAGAATAGCCTTTAAAATTTTAGATGGTAAATTCCCTCTTTTATTTAGTGTGATGATTTTTTCAAAGAGATTAATTTTATAAGATACCCAAGGAAGTAATCCAAGGTTTTCCTTAATTCTAATTGTGTTTCTTTTTTTTAACAATAATCTAATTCTAAAAGAAAGAAAACTAGAATTCATTTTATCAAGATAGAAACTTAACGGATTGTTGCTTATAAAATCATAAAAGTCATTGTAGTTTTCAATAGAAACTACATTATATATTTTTTCTTTATTATTCGTCTTATTAATTGAGTGATTTTTTAAAATAGGGTAAGAAAATTCAATTAAATAAAAGTCAAAATATTTTGAAAGAATATTTAATCCAAAACGTTGACAATCTCTCTCGGTGAAAAAGACCTCAGATAAAATAGCTAAACTTCTTTTTTTCATTTATTTATATCATCAAACATTTTACTACTCAACTTATAGGCCCTTGAAAAATAATTACCGCCAAGCAATTCTGTAACCCATTCAGGAATCCTATTTGAAGTATATGGAAAATCTTCTTTAATTTGCCAAAGGGATCTAATTTTAGAAGCCTTTTCAATTATTTCCCACTCATTTATAAACTTACCTTTAACCTTTGAAAACGAATATTTTTTATAACATGGTTCGCCTTTTGCGTCAAGATATAATGCTGGGAGGATCATCATTAAGGACAAAAAATATTTCAATTGATACATTGTATTTATATTTTGAAAATCTTCTTGAAGATATTCGTTTTGATACTTATGATGATATAAAATTTTATTTTTAAAAGCTGATTTCAGGAGATCATTTTTATTTGAAAAAGCAGCAATTGAAGAATTTTGATCTCTGAAATACTGAATTTTGATTTCACTATTTCCCATAAGAGATTTACTCTTCTTTAGTACCTGCTCAGGTAAAAAATGTGAATAATATTGATCTAAACCATATTCTGTGCAAAATATAAAACCATGATGCTGAAGTATATCTATTTCAAGGAGAAAACTATGAGCCTTTATTATCTTTCTTCTAAATTCTATTAAAGTTTTATAATTTTCAAAAGTTTGACTCTTCAAAATTACAAAAGTATCAAAATCACTCCATCCTATTGAATAGTCTGCAGTAGAGATACTTCCATGTATTAAAAAGTCTCTTAAATAGTCTTGTAATTCTTTATCAATATAAGATTTTAATGATTTTATTGGTTTTAAATAATTTTTATCACTTTTAGGATAATCTCTTTCATCATATTCAGGAATACTGATTAAAGATGTAGTTAAATTTTTACCAGAAAAAGGTAATTTTTTATATAGATAACATATATTTTGAGCAAACAAATTTATGTTCCAAGGTTCCTCGTTTTCAAGATAAATACTTTTTGGACTAAGAAACCATGTTAAAAGTTGATGAAAGCTTGAATGAGTTTTAATTTTTGAAGTGAAATCCATATCGAATAAGTCCGTTTTTCATATTATTTTTTAATAAAAACTGAGCATTACTTTCTGCTACAGTCAATTTTTTTATAAGATTATTCTTATACTCTGGAATTAATATTTCTCTACTAAATGCTATATGTGGTTTGAGTTTTTTATTGGCAACTGAAGAGAGGATGCCTACTTGACTAGCAAGGCACTCAAAGTGTGGATAAAAGTAGCTAGATATTAATACAAATTTTTTTTCTGCTTGTGACATTTCTATGGCATAAGATTCTTTTTTAGATATTTTTTTTGAATTTACAAACCTTATGTAATGATTATCATAAAGTTCTAGATTGATATCTTCATCAAGATTAATTTTTGATCTGCAATATTTGTTACAGCTTTTTAAGTATTCTTCGAAAACATCTAAGTATCTATATCCAAGTGATATAGATTGTTGGATGCATTCTATTAAGACTATATTAGGATTATCAATAGAGTGCCAATTATTTCTTAGCAATTTTATTTTGTTTAATGTAGACTGTGACTTTGAGGACTCTTTATCTTTACCTAGTATTTTATCTACTTTTTTTATTGTATAAGAATAGGAATGAAGTAGAGTGAGAGCATCAATTATATTTATATTTTTTGATGTTATTATTCTTGTTAGCCTGATTATTCTTTCAGGAAGCCAATCAATTACTGAAATTAAGTCAAGGATTTCCTGATAAGATTTATCAGGAGACTTTAACTTAATATCTTTTCCAAACAATTTTTTAACATTAATATTATTTTCAAGAAAATTGATATTACTGAAATTTTCTTGTGACATTTTCATAACTGTTCCATCTCCAAGAAGGTGGTGAACTTCCTTGCTTATATTTGAAAATTCAAAAAAATTTTCTTTTGTTTTCACATCATCTTTCAAAATTAAAATGATATCTAAATCAGAAACTCCTGGAGAACTAACACTCCCATATTCGTAAATAGACAAAATATCAGAATTTTGAGAGTAGTATTCTATAATCTCTTCTCTTGCTCTCTGATAATAGCTCTCTCCAACTTTTTTTGGTAAATCTTTAAATTCAATCAACATTATAACTCTTTAATTAATAAATACTTTAAAAGAATCTCACATTTAATCACTTAAGTCAATTAAGTATTTTCTAATTATTTGTGAGGCATAAAACATAATCCATAGTCTACATTTTAATTTTGATAAAATAAATTTTTCTAGCACTTTATTATATAATTATCAAGTCATAAAAGTACTTAATTTTTAGTAAATAAAAAATTTTACACATAAATACTTTACAAGCATTAGTCTACATTTTTAAAAAATTCTTTGTCAGATTTTGCTTTGTCATCAATTAATAGGTCATATACCGGCTTCTCTCCAACAATTAAATTATGAAATTTAACACCCCATAATTCTAATTGACTTTTAGTCAATTCATAATAATTTATTTTTGTTTTTGAACCTCTAGCAGTATATATAGTAATAGTATGACCTTCATCATAATATCTATTTATATAATCTATTCTTTTGACTATAGGTTTTGAATTTTCATAGTCAGTACCATTAGTAGTACAAAGTGTATTATCAAGATCTACGTATACTATCATTTCTAAGTTTTGATATAAATGGTTTTTCAGATTCAAAAATTTTCTTTTCAGGAGTTCCTATCATCTTAGGAATATCATTGATTCGAGTCTTTAGAGTAGTCATACCTCTAATTTCTAAGCTACTTGAGTGGTCAGTTCCCCACATAGTGTGGTCAAGAGTTATGTGTCTTTCAATTACTCTAGCACCCAAAGATACTGCTACAGCTGTGGGATCTAGGTCAGCTTCGTGACCACTATAACCAACAGGACATTTATACCTTTCTATCAAAAAAGGTATAAGAGACAGATTGAGGTCTTCATGTGGTGAGGGATAAGCGCTATTAGTGTGAAGAATACAAAAATTTGACGAATATTTATTCAAAACATCCATAAGTTGGTCAGTCATCTTAATATCTGACATACCTAGACTAACAATAATTGGTAAACCTGTTTCACATGACTCTTTAATTAACTCATAATTGTTATTTAATGCACTTGGAATCTTTATGAACTTAATATTTGGATAATTCTCCATTATAAAGTCAAGACTTTCAAAATCCCATATACTAGTAGACCAATCAATTGAACGTTTTTGACATTCTTTAGATATTATATCATATTCTGTTTTTTCAAATTCAATTTTGTGTTTATAGTCGATGTATTTCATTTTACCCCATGGAGTTTCTCTGATATCATTCTTTTTATCCTCTGGCACACATATATCAGGCGATCTCTTCTGAAATTTAGCACAATGCCAACCAGTTGCACTAACTGCATCTATTAGTTTCTTTGCAATTTCAATATCGCCATTATGATTTATTCCAATTTCACCAATTAAATAAATTTTATCTGAGTTTTTAAACATAATTATAGTTTTTTATAAATTAATTCAATTTCTTTTGTTGTGAATATTTTTCTCCAATTTTCTCCAAATGCATTTTCTAAAGGTCTTTCCATTTTTAATGCAACATTAGTCATATTGTCGATTTTATCTGCACTAAACTTGTTAGAGAGATTTCTTGGAAGCTTAATATCATGCTGTCTTAAAATTTCCCTAAAAACAGTCACATGAGATTTATAGTATTCTTCTAAATGATTAAAAATAATACAATTTGCTAACCCATGTCTATAATCATATTCCAGGCTTAATCCATAAGACAGAGCATGACATATTCCTACCTCTGAGTTTACAATCGACACACCCCCAAGATAAGAAGCAGTAAGTAATTTTGAGAGATCTGGATTGTCAGAAGTTAATGCTTCAGTACATAATTTTAAAGCACTTTGAGCATAGGTTTTAGAGAGTTCGTTTATATAAGTTCCTTCGAGACTTTCAACACAATGTATGTAACAATCCATTGCTGAATATATAAACAAATCTTTTGGAACACTCTCTAATAATTGTGGGTCTAGTATAATAGAATCAAACATACTATAATCACTATTTATCCCCATTTTTTTATTATTAGATGTAAGTACAGCAGTTCTACTAGCTTCAGATCCAGATCCAGCAATTGTTGGAATTCCTATTTTACATATACCTTTTTTTTCAACAAGATCCCACCCTTGATATTTCTCTGCATTTTTATTATTAGTAAATAGTATAGAGAGTGATTTTCCAACATCCATAGTAGATCCCCCTCCAACAGCAACAATTAATTTAGGATTTTTATTTTGTCTTAATTTTAATATTTGATCTCTAAAATCATTGATTTGAGATGTTTTAGGTTCTGATTTTTTTGAATCAAAAAATATTATCTCTTTATCATAATGATTAAGAATATCTGGGATATTATCTTTAAAATAGACATCAAAAACAATCAAAACATATTCTGATTTCACGTCAATATCTGGGATAAGCTCTTCAATTCTTTTTATTGAATTGATTCCAAAAATTAACCTTGGAACTTGTTTAAATACTCTAAAGACTTTTTTCATAATATTTTATTAGTTTCTCTAAGATTAAAAAATCAATTTCATCATCTATTTCAAAAGAAAATTCTTTTTTATTAATCATTCTCTTAATTCTGTCTCCCGACCATTGATTATTTTTAATTAATGAAGGGGTTAGAATATATATAGATCCATCATCATAAAAAAATCCTTTAACATCCTGTCTTCTAATATTATTGTGGGTACCAAATTCTTTATGCTTACAGTAATATCCTGTTGCCAAATTTGAGTATCTACCTTTATTAAACTCGATTATACAATCATCAATTAAGTCCTTTGATCTTAGTGGTGATGTAGGTTGAAGTACAACAATTAAATCATAATTTTTTATAAATTCATAGTGAAAGTTTAAAACATCTATTGTCTTACTTTCATCATTTGAGACAGACTCTGGTCTAAATAAAACTTCTACACCACTTAATCTGGATATATCAGCAATCTTTTTACTGTCAGTAGATACAATAATGTGATCTATTCTTTTAGATTTTTTTGCTGACTCAATGGAATAATTAATTAAAGGCTTCCCTAGAAGAGTTCTGATGTTTTTATTAGGTAATCCTTTACTGCCTCCTCTTGCAGGAATAAATGCTAATGATTTCATGAGTTTAGCTCTTGAATAGATTTAATTATACTTTCAATAATAAAATCAACCTCTTGATCACTAAGTGTTATTGAAAATGGTATCGAAAGCATATTATCATAAAAAATATCTGTATTTGTTAAGTCAGTTGTTTCAAAATTTAGTTTCTTAAATAAATCATACCTATTCAATGGATAGTATTGAATAACACATTTTATCCTATAGTTATTAAAAAGTTTTGAAATGAGGTCATCTCTATTCCAACCGCTTGCTTCAACTTTTACAGGTAATAAATGATGACTATGTGACTCCTTAATACTAAACTTTTGAAAACTTAATTCAGTAAGATGATCCAAAGAAGACCTAATTTTATTAGATAGTGCTCTCCTGCGTTCTGTAAAACTATCGAGCTTATCCAAAAGACTATAGCCTAGGGCTCCTTGAATTTCAGATATTGTTGATTTAAATGGGAAATAATTACCCTTGAGTAATTTTACATCCGTCATAGCAGGTAACCAGTAATTTTCTTGATTCTCAAAAGGTTGATGACCATTGTGTCTGTAATTAGTAATTATTTTTGAATAATCTTTATTTTTTACTGAAATCATACCTCCCTCTCCAAAAGTTGTAATATTCTTTTGAGAGTGAAAACTAAAGCATGATATGTCTCCAAAGCTACCACAGCTTTTATTATTAACAAATGCCCCTAATGATTGAGCGCAATCTTCAATTATAATAATACCTCTATCTTTAGCAAAATTTATTATATCTTCAATCTCAGGACATATTAATCCATAAAGATGGACTATAACTATTGCCTTAGTTTTATTTGTAACAAGTTTCTTAATGCTATCTAAAGATACAGTTAGTGAGTCTTTGTTAATATCAGCCCACTTAATCTTAGCATTATTTCTAACAAAAGCCAAGGCAGTAGCACAATACGTATGAGCAGGAATAATTATTTCGTCATTTACGTTTGTATCTATAAGAATAGCCGCTAAATCAAGTGCGTGTGCTCCACTCATTGTTGTGAAGGATTCATAACCTACTAAGTTGGAAAATTTATCTTCAAACATCTGGACGTATTTTCCTTTAGACAATGAAGTACTATTATCATAAATTATTTTTTCGACTATCTCTAAATCTTCTTTAGAGTATTCATGCCCTCTATTTGGCCAATCTATTTTTAAGTTCATAATATTAAATTTTTATAATTGGAATATTATTTATTTTTAATTTATTAAGATCTGGTGTACTTATATCATGGATTATAGATATCAGGTCTGGTTTATTATTACCAAAAGACATAGATAATTTAATATTTGTTAAAAGTTGTTTAGATTCATTACTGGATAAACCATAATTAGTCAACCATTCATTTATGTCAAGTTTGATCCTTTCTATTTTTACAAGAGGGTCAATGACATTTATCTCAGCTCCTAAAACTAGTAATCTAGATGCAACATGAATTGATGGAGACTCTCTTGTATCTTTTGTACCTCTTTTAAAAGACCAACCTAAAATAGATATAGTTTTAGATTTTATATCTCCACTAAAAAAATCAATTATCTTTTGAACAAAACGTTCTTTTTGATAATCATTAATTTTAACAACTTGGTGCCAATACTCTGCAACTTCGTCAAGCCCATAGAATTTACATAAATAAGCTAGGTTTAATATGTCTTTTTGAAAACAACTTCCACCAAATGCAACAGATGCTCTTAAAAAATGAGGGCCTATTCGATGATCCATACCAATAGCGTTTGAAATTTCTTCTATCTCAGCACCTGTCTTTTCACATAATGCAGAAAGACTATTTATTGAAGAGATTCTTTGAGCTAACATTGCGTTTGAAGCCAGTTTAGATAATTCTGAAGACCAAACATTTGTAGTTAATATTTTACTTTTTGGAATCCATTTATTATAGATTTCACTTAAAGCTTTTACAGCTTTTTGACCAGATTCCGAACTTTCTCCTCCAATTAGAACTCTATCAGATTTAAATAAGTCCTGAATAGCAGTTCCCTCAGCTAAAAACTCAGGGTTTGATAAAATTTCGAAGTTAATACCATTTGAATTTTCTTCTAAAATTTCTTTTATTTTTTCTGCAGTTTTTACTGGAAGTGTTGACTTTTCAATTACTATTTTATCACTTTTTGAAAATTTGGCAATATCTTTTGCGCATGCTTCTACATACTTTAAGTCCGCTGCCATTCCAGCACCCTCACCTTCAGTCTTTGTAGGGGTATTAACAGCCATAAAAATCATCTCAGACCGTTCAATTGAACCTTTTATATCATTTGAAAAAGTTAGATTTTTTCCACGAACTTCTTTAATTATATCTGCGAGACCTGGCTCGTATACAGGTAGATTTTCAAGTGGACCATTCCAACTATCAATTTTTACAGGGTTGTTATCTACAACAATCACATTTATATCAGGGCACTTTAAAGCAATTACTGCCATTGTAGGTCCACCGACATAACCTGCACCAATACAACAAATATTTTTTATTTTCATTTCATTTCTTAAGCAACCACGAGGAGGATTGAATTTTATCTCCAAGCCCATCTATAAGTTTAACCCCAAGTTTTTGACATAATTCCAATTCAGGACAAACATTATTGTTTTGATCACCTCCATTGGCAAAGTAAAGTTCAAACTTATTGTTATAAATATTATAAACTTCCTGAATAGATGCCCTCACTGTTCTATCTTTATCTATGGATAAAAACACTTCGTCAACTATTTTAATTTGACTTACTATTAAAACTCTTTCGTCTTCCAACATAAACTCTTTAGAGCCTTTCAACTCTCTTTGAAAATCATTATTGACTATAACAATTAGCTTATCACCATTTGACTTTGCATTATGGAATAAATCAATGTGTCCTCTATGTAAAGGGTTAAAATATCCCGAAACAATAATTGCTTTTGATTTCATTTATACTCTGTTAAAATCATCCTCAACTCTTACTATGTCATCCTCTCCAAAATATGATCCTGTTTGAACTTCAATAAAAATAAGTTTTTCTGAACCTTTATTTTCAATTCTGTGTTTCGCTCCTTTAGGTATTAAAATGGTATCCCCTTTTGTAAAATCTTTTTCCACACCATTTATAGTTATTAAACCAATACCACATACAATTGTCCAAGCCTCAGATCGCTTGTTATGGTATTGATAGGATAGTCTTTTACCTGGGTCAACTTCTATTCTTTTTAGTTTATAAGTTGGCTCATCATGAATTACTAAAAAACACCCCCATGGTCTTTTCTCAATTTCCTTTGCTATCATTACTTTTTTGAATTAAATAATATAATATGTTCTTTGTCGGATAAAAATTTAGAAGCTAAATAAAAACTAACCTTTCTATTGATTAGCTTTTCAAGTTTATTTTCAATATTAGCGATATAATCCATGTTTAAATCCTTTCCAATTAAAAAAACCTCAATAAATCCTGAGTCATTTCCTTTTGCATAATCTCCAATAAGTATGATTTGATCAATATCCCCCATTCGTTCCAGAACTGTCTCCACAAGATCTTCAAGGCCAAGATGCTTAAGCACAACCTTTCTTAAAACATCAAATAAAGGATGTTCTGTATTTGCTTTATATTCAACTTTGTTATTGACTTTTACTTTATTAATATACCCGGCATCATATAAATGGTTAAGTTCTTTCCTTATCCCATTTGTGGATTCGCCCATTTCGTTTGCCAGTCCATTTAAATATCCACTATTTGCCTGTGAAACAAAAAACTTAATTAGTAGTCTTAATCTTGTTTTTGATGTTATTAATTTTCCTAGCACTTTATTATTTAGTTATTAAGTCATAAAAGTACTTAATTAATGTAATATAAAAAATTTATATACTATTTTTTTAAATACTATTAATAAAAGTAAACTAGTTAATTTTATATTTCTGTATTGTTTTGTTATCAATCTTATAAATTGTATCGCAGTGCTTAAGTGAAGACAATCTATGTGCTACTATCAGAATAGTTTTTAGACCTTTTAGTTTTCTAATAGATTCTATAAATTCATTTTCAGTATTAGAATCCAAAGAGCTGGTTGATTCATCAAAGATTAGAATATCTGGGTTATTGTATAAAGCCCTAGCAATTCCTAATCTTTGCTTTTGACCTCCTGAAAGTAAAACACCTGATTCTCCTATGTTCGAGTTTATTCCATTTGCTAAAGATTTAACTTTTTCAGTTAATTGAGCTAAATCAATTGCAGCCATAGCTTTCTTTATATTAATTTTATTTACCGGTATTCCAAAGGCAATGTTTTCTAGTATAGATGAATCCCTCAAGTATACATTCTGGGACACATATCCAACAGTGTTCTGCCACATAGAAATATCTTTTCTAATATCATTATTGTCGATTTTAATGGATCCACTATGCGGTTCTTGTAATCCAGTTAAAATATCAATTAAAGTACTTTTACCTGATCCTGATTCTCCTACAAAGCCAACCATTTCTCCCTTATTAACTTGAAACGAAATATTATGAAGAATCCAGTCTTCTGTTTCGTTATATCTAAAGCAAAGCTTATCAACTTTTATATTATTTTTTAATGATAGTTTCTTTTTAGTTTGACTATTTAGTTTATTTACTTTTTCATCATTTAATTTTAACTCATTAATAATTAAATCCATAGATGAGCTATAAAATTTAAAGTTTTGAAGTGATGATAAAATTTTATTTATAGATGGTATCATCTTGAATACAGCTGCTACAAATATTCCAATAATTGTAATTAATGATGACAAAGGTTGATTTGAAAGTACCATATATATTATAAAACATGTAATTATAAACACCGACGTGAACTCTAAATAGTATCTGGGTAAAAGATTGAAAGTGTTGTGATTAGCTGTAACAGTCGCTAAAGAGTTTTTGTTTAAGGTTAATTTTTTTGAAAAATATTCTTCTACGTTATTAAGCTTCAAATCTCTAATTCCATTTAAACCTTCCAAAATAATTTTTGAAGATTCTGCTTCTAAATTACTTCTCTTAATTCCCCAAAACTTTAGCTTTATTTTAGTAAATGAGTAAAAAATAAAAGAAAGTATAAAAAAACCTATTCCTATTGATATTGCTCCAAATGGTTCAATTACAATTATTGTTATTAATATTGATAAGCATAAGAAAAACTCAGTAATAAGAGAAAGAACAGACATTGCAAAAGGATTCAAATAATTCATGTCTTTTTCTAATATTTTTATTAGTTCAGCAGAATTTCTGTTAACATGAAAAGAATAAGGGCTAGCAATATATTTATTAAATAATCTACTAGAGAGGGAAGCGTTTAAATTATAGATAAATTTATTCTGTTTATAAGTAAGATAAACTAGAAATAGTGTTTTAAAAAAATATATAAAAATCACTGAAATTAGAAGATAATTTGATATTTGATTTGAATTAGTTAAGTTAAAATAGTCAACAACAGCGGAAAAGTATTTATTACTATAAAATACTTTAGGATCAGAAATAATTTCCAATGTTGGTAATAAAATACCTATCCCAATAATTTCAAGAAACATTCCAATTAAAAGTAAAAGTAAAAGTCCCGATACTTTAAAGATCTGTTTTTTTGATAATAAGCTTAAAAACTTACTTATATTGCTAACTATCATTTTAAAATGTATTAATGATCATCAAGTAACAAAAGTACTTAAAATTAATTTTAATACAAATAATTCTACAATTTATATTTAAATTCGATATTAATATTGAATAAAATAGATAATTTATTTTCTGATGGAAACATTAATCTTTATCACAGCCTTTACTTTAATATTGAGTTCTTCATTAATATATTTTACTAATCTGTTTTTTAGAAAGAAGAATTTGTATGACAGTATAAACAATAGATCAATGCATAATGTTTCTTCAACCAGATCAGGTGGAATTGCCATAGGTATTACAATATTCATTATTTCAAGTACCTATTATATTTTAGGGTTAGAACTATATGATTATTCTATATTAGTTCCATTAAGTTTATTACTAGCTATTGGTCTATATGACGATATTTATAAATTAGATTTTAAATTAAAATTTATTTTTCAAATAATTGCTGCAAAAATAATTATAGATACTGGTTTAATAATTGATAATTTTCATGGGGTACTAGGGATCTATGAACTTAACAGGGCACTTGCTCAGGTTTTTACAATATTTGTAATAGTTGCTATAATTAATTCTATAAATTTTATAGATGGAATTGATGGACTAGCATTGTCAGTAACTATTTTTTTTATTTTTTGTTATGAATTTTTTATAAATTCTTTTAACCCATATCAAATATTTTCCTTGATACTTATATCTTCTTTAATTCCTTTATATTATTTTAATTTTAGGAAAGAGAATAAAGTTTTTCTTGGAGATTCTGGTTCACTATTTATTGGTGGTGCTATTAGCATACTAACAATTTATATTTTAAGCAATGACTATATAATAAAATCAGAATTTGATTTACATAAAATATTATTTGTCATATCAATTCTTTTTTACCCTATTATTGACATTATAAGAATATTTTTCTTAAGATTAATTAAGGGTAAGTCTCCTTTTATTGCTGACAAAAATCATATACATCATTTTATTTTCGGGAGGACTAATAACCATAAACTAACAACTCTAATTATAATTACGACAAGTATATGTTTTTTTATATTTGTTCAAATAATTTTTTGATATGAAATTTAAATTATTCTCAATCACATTAATTATACTAACATTTTTTTCATGTACCCCTGATCCGTGTGGTGATCTATATGTTAGAAAAATAAACCCATACACAGATGAGGGTATAAAAACATATATCAAGTCTGGTGATGGAGATAGAGATACTGATATAGTTTATACTGGAAGATGCAGTAATTATTCAAATGGCAAACTATCAAGTATTCAACAGTATAAAAATGGCTTAGACCATGGTAAATGGATTTTTTATTTTCAAAATGGTAATATAGAAACAATTGGAAATTTTGATGATGGCAAAAGAGTTGGTAAGTGGAAATATTATTATGATAACAAAAATCTAAGAAGAGTTTCAATATACAATGATAAAGGAGAGAGGGACGGAATATGGTTTGGGCTAAATATTGAGGGTGATACTTTATGGACTGAAGATTATAGTTTAATCAAAGAAAATTTGAATTAATTGCAAAAGTTATTATAAACTTTAAGAGAGGCTTCGCCAGAATAATTTAATTCTACTGCTCTTTTCAAAAGAAGACAACCTTCTTCCATTTCATTTAGTTTGATTAGCATTAACCCTTTGTAGAACTCAGATTTTCCGTCCAAAGGTTTGAAACCGTCAATTACTCTATCAAAATAGTTTTTAGCCTTATTATAATCACCTGCAAGATTATAAGCGATTGCTGCATTTTCATAAAAAATATAATCAGTTTTATCAATTTCAAGTGCAAGTTCATAAAGCTTAGCTGAACTAAGATAGTTTTTTTCATTAAACAGTGAATCCGCTTTTAGACTTATTGAAACAGACGCAACAACATTATTAGATCCCACTTTAAGGATGCTCTCCAGCACATCAGTAGGCTTATCATTTGATTTATTAAATCTTATCTTATATTCTTCAAAGGTGTCCATTACAGTTTTATTATTAGGACCTAAAATTTGATACATATATAGCATAAATTCCTTCCAATGGTTATCGTTATCATATTGCTTTAATATTTCAAAAGAACTCATTAACTCTAATGTATCTTTTCTATGCTTTAAAACTTCAAAAAGTGCATGTCGATGAACATTACTATTAGGTATATTATCGAATGCGATTTTAGAGTAGTAGTATGCACTATCATACATTTTTTGATTAAAATATAAACCTGCTAACTCTGCTTCAGAAGCTGTTAAATAGGGGTTTATGTTCATTGATTCGTAATACAGTTTCTTTGCTATCTCAATTGAATCAATTTCTTCATAATAACGGGCTTGAAGAAATTTTATTGGTAAAGTTGTAAGAGTTACATTTGGGAATTCATTATCTATATCCATTACCAGGTCAATAGGAGCATAAAATGTGGCTTGGTTATAATCAAACATAATGTAGGATTGAAACAATGAAGAATTATACATCTTATAATTCACCCAAATAGTTGATATACATAGTAATAAAACGAGAGCTTTATAGTATTTCATTGTTTTAATTCATTTTGTGTTTTTTGATAAATAATTGCTAATACAATTAGCATTATGTGAGAAATTGGCCTGTTAATTGGGAAGTTTAATAAAGAATCAATTATATATACACCTAGCATTAGAAAGATTATAAATTCAAAAAGATTTTCTTTTGAATAATATATTTTTTTCATTAATGATAAAAATGGATTGAAAATAAAGTAAACAAATAACAACATTCCAATTATACCAATCTCAGCGCCAATTTGCAAAAAGTCATTATGAACATAATATGGTACAGTATATTCTGTCATTTCTTTAGAATCATACTTTATTGAAATAAATTTCCAATTTCCAATTCCAATTCCAAGAACAGGATTGTTTTTAATACTAGTAATTGCAGCTTTATAGAACCGGAGTCTTTGATTAATTGATTCATCTTCATTATTAAGCTTTATGGTAGAAACTCTATCTATTACGACATTAGATTCATCAGAGCTCATAATTGAATTAGTCAAAGTGTAACTTACGAAAAAGACTGCCAGGCTTATAATTATTTTCCTATGATTCCCTTTTTTATTTCTCACTAACATATAAGTAAAAAGTAAGATCATAATTAAAACAAATGCAAGAAATGCACCTCTAGTAAGAAGAAAAAATAATGATGATATAGTCAAAAATAAAACTATATAACATAACAAGTTAACCAGCCTATTGTTTGATTGAATAAGATAATACACAGTAACAGGAGATTGGATTACTAAAGCGAATGCTGTAATATTAATATTAGCTGTAAAGCCTCTATAATCATTACTTCTAATGAAATCATTTCCATTTAAAATAATTGAATCGTATACACTTAATATAACTGCACTTGATAAAATTATTGTGCTTATCATTATTAATTTAAACAACAAATCTTTAAAGTCAATCTTTGAAAACATACTAAAGACCCACAGAACAAAAAAGGTTAAAAAATATGTAAGATATTTAAAGTAGGTTATTATAGCTTCCGATTTATTTTCAGCAACTATAATTGAAATACCTGTAATTATTATATATGCTGCATAACTTAAGAATAGTTTATTGTTTTTGATAGAGTCGATAATTTTTTTAAATGAAATTTTATAAAATATATATGTTAGTGAAGCAAAGTTTATTAATGATAGGTATAATACTTGAGGTGTGACTCTATCATAGGCATTTTGAACTTGACCTATCAAAAAAGTAAAAAAAATGGCCACAATAAGAGTTGTAACAATAGCCCTATTCATAAATCAAAAATAATTATAATAAAAAAAAAACCCTCCTTTCGGAGGGTTTAATTTGTAATCTAGTTTTACTTGAAGTTAGAAACTTATTATCCTAACCAAGCAACTCTAGTGAACAATACAGCAGCAACAGCATTAGAAGTAGCAGCAGCAACTGAATCTTCAGCGCTTCTTACATCCGTTCTCTCAACTTGTGTAGCAGCATATGTTCCACCAAAATCTGTGTTAGCAGTATATGTAGTAGACATCTCTACCCAAGTAATCTTGCTTGCAGTACCTGCAGTAGTTAGAGAAGAGATTGTAGTCTCGTCTACACCACCTACAGTTGATTCAATTGTAACGATAATATCTGTATCATCAGTTTTATTGTCATCAGTTAATGAAACTGCAGATCCACCGATTTGCCAGTCAAGGTTCTTACCATTAGATGCAGTAACTGTACCAGCAGCTACACTTAATGAGATTAACTGATCGTATCCAGCACTATCAACTTGTAACATAGTTACAGTAATTAAACCATTAGCATCACTTAATGTTGCAATAGCACTTGCAGAATGCGTACCACTTGCACCATATTTAAGAGCCCATCCTGCAACGATTCCATCACCTATATCAGCAATAGTAGTAGCAGTTTCTCCCATACCTGTAAGTGAATAAGTAATTGAGTTTGAACCAACTGAGAAAGTAATTAACTCATCAAGTCCAAATCCATAGTTAGTTGTACTAACAGCAGCAGCGTTAGCTGTTGTTGTAGTATATCTCTCACCTAAAATAGTAGCAGTAGATCCTCCACTTGCATACTGAGCTAAAGATACTAAACCTGAAGAACCATATCCTCTTTTTGCATCTAATGTTACATTAGCAGCAGAAGCTCTTGAAAGGTTAACTGCAGATTCGATTGCTTGAATCTGAAGATCTTTGTTAGAAGTACCTAAAGTTAAAGCAGTACCTCCACCACCAACAGTAGTATCAAATAAAGCTACACCGTTAACAGTTAACTGTGCAGTACCAGACGCACCCCAATCTAGTTGGAATCCTCTTTTTTGCTTTTGTGCATCCTTCGCAGCATCTGCAGTATTAGCAGTAGCAGGAGTCATTGCAAGAACTGTAGCTTTGTTAGTAGAAGTAGGCATTTCAGTAGTATCACCTGCACCATTAGTATAACCAGTTGCACCAGTAATGTTTAATGTTGTAGTTGAAGTACCAGCAGTCTCAGTGTCTACCTCTGAAGCAACAGTATCAAATGTTACAAATACAGTGTTATCAGCATCACCATCTATATTACCTAAGTAAGTAGCTAGAGTTTTCATACCTGATGTACCAACGTCAAATGAACCTAAATCAGTAGCTAAACCAGCAGCTCTGTTAGTATCACCATCAGTAGTATTTGAAGCACTTGGAGCAGTTAAATCGTTATCCCATACTGTAACAGTTGCAGCAGCAGCAGTACCTTGATCTTTTAATCCAGTAAAGTCAACTGAAGTCATAGCATCGTTTCCAGCTACAGTCAATGTAGATACATCATCTCCTGTACTGTGAACAGTAGTAAGTGATGTGTTGTCGTAAACTTGGAATGATACAGCCTTATTAACAGCAGTTGAAGCAGTAGTACCAGAAGCTTTCACATCTAGGTTAGTAGTGTGATCAAAGTCAGCAACTGTAAGGTTGTTAGCACCAGTAACTAAAATGTTACCAATTTTTGAACCTGAAGCAACAGTTAATGAAGTTAAATCAGTAGTACCAGTTAAAGTTAAATCATGCATTGTAGCATCAATAGATAAAGTTTCAAGATTTGCCTCATCTAAGTATAGATCTAGTAATTCACCTGTAACAGTTAAAGTTTTAAGATCAGTAGCTACCCAATCACCAGATGCAGCGATATCAGTAAGGTAACCTATATTACTTAGATCATCAGCAACAGCAGCTTGCGCAGTTGTTAAGCTTGGATCATAGTCATATGCAAAGTCTAATGTAGCAGTAACAACATCAACAGCACCAGCTAAACTAGCTGTTACAGTGTTAGTAGTAGTTAAAGTTTCAACACCAGCATTTACATCTAAAGTACCATAATGACCTGATACTGTTAGATCAGCAACATTAGATACAGTTAGAGTACCATCAGCAATTTTTGAAATATTTAAACTTGCAGGACCTGAAACTGTTAAGTTTAAAGGCTCTTCAAGATTAGTTGTTCTTTCAGTACCTGTTAAAGATCCGATGTCAAGAGTTCCTCCTTTTTTCATCGAGATAGTTAATTCATCATCAGCACTTGCAACATTATACATAGTTAATGCACCTAAATCAATGTTAGTAGCATTTGCTAAAGTAAGGTTGTTAGCAGTCTCTGCTCCATCAGTACCTGATTTAATTGTAGTTACAGAAGCCAAAGCACCTAAATCTACAGAAGTAACCTTAGTTGTATAAGTATCAACAATTGTTACAACAGTTGCAGAAGCTAATTTATTTGCTGAAATATCACCCGCTGACTCAATATCAAATGTAGTAGCAGAAACCATTTCATTAAATGTAGGAGCATATCCTGTAGCAGAACCAGAATCATATCTAAAACCAGCAGTTGTAGTTTTAATTCTGTCAATAAATGTTTGAACATCAGTATCAGAAATTGTTGCATCATCTGTAATATCTACAGCAGCATTCATTAAGGCAACCTTGTTACCTAATGCA